>Ga0265294_10003544_pt1 | contig 19917 bp, 13 predicted proteins | sample MunlanPumphouse3_FD_192504 | JGI IMG/M metagenome (GOLD analysis project Ga0265294, IMG submission 192504) | Groundwater microbial communities from a municipal landfill in Southern Ontario, Canada - Pumphouse #3 | ecosystem: Environmental > Aquatic > Deep subsurface > Groundwater | place...
ATAATGAAAGTCTAAAATGTCAAATTCATCAACAAAACTAAAGATTTTGTTGTTTTCTTTGACGGGTCATATAAAATATGATACTCTATCAAAATGTTCGCCATCATTATCTGTATAAGAATAGAATATTGTAATTGATTCTAAGGTTCCCATTTTTTTTAATTTTTTACCACCTTCTGTAATTAGATTTTCATTTTTATATTTAAGTTCAACTCCAGGTTTTTCATTTAATATTTTTTGTAAATCATTTTTAATTTGACTAATGCTAATAGAATCCTCATTCAATTCAATTGAGGACATATAATCATTTATTTGTTTTCTTCTTAATTCTATTACTGAATACATCTTAATAATATTATTTTTTATTTTTATAACAATTTATCAATTTTGTTTAAAAATTCTTCTTTATTAAAAGGCTTAGATATAAAATCATCACATCCTAAATCATAAACTTTACTTTTTTGATCTGGCATAGCTAGTGCAGATTCAACTATAACCGGTAATCTATCATCATAATCTCTTATATCTTTCAACACACTATATCCATCTTTACCTCCTGGTAATCCAATATCTAATAAAACCAAATCTATATCATTTTCTATTATTGAATCTACTACTTTAAAACCATCAGTTAATTCAAAAATTTTACACCCCGTACATGATAAATAATTTTTCATTATTAATCTGCTATCAAAATTATCCTCAACTATTAATATATTTTTGTTTTTTAAATTAATATTTTTTTTAATTTTTTTATTTTTTATTTCATCTATATAATTATAACGTCTAGTACTATATGGAGCTATAAAATAAAATTTGCTCCCTTTATATAATTCAGATATTAATTTAATTTCTTTAAATCCTAACAATTCTACAAGAGATTTAGATATAGATAAACCTAATCCGGCTCCTTTAAATTTATTATTTGTGCCTATTTGTTTAAATCTTTCAAATATAATTCTCTGGTTCTGTATATCTATACCAATGCCAGTGTCCTCAACATATAATTCTAATTGTTTACTATTTAATATTTTATATCCAAATTTAACATATCCATCATTAGTAAATTTTATAGCATTTCCAATTAAATTCATTAAAACTTGTCTTAATCTATATTTATCTGAATTTAAGATTATATTCTTATTTATATCTATATCTATAATAATCTCTATATTCTTATCTTTTATTTGTTTAGAATAAGATAATCTTAACTCCTCAAGCAATTTATTTAATTCAAAATCGTTATTTTCTATTTTTAAACTTTTAGCGTCAATTTTAGAAATATCAATTATATCATCTATTAAAGCCATTAAAAATTTACCATTGCTTATTATAGTATTAATATAATCTGATTTTTCATGTTTTGTTAAATTATTAGATTTTAATAACTCTGAGAAACCAATAATAGAATTCATTGGAGTTCTTAAATCATGACTCATATTAGCTAAAAATTCCAATTTCATTTTATCTGATTTTTCAGCTTTATTTTTAGCTTCTATTAATTCATGTTCAAATCTTTTTCTATCTGATATATCTAACCCAAAAGAAATAGCGCCTGTTACTTTTCCATTCTCTGTTATTTCGTTATTTTGCCATAGTATATATTTAATTTCACCATCTTTTGTTATAATAGTATTTTCTATAATATTATTATTCAAGTCATCTTTTAATAAATGCTGAAAAGTATTATATAAATCAGGAATATCTTTTTTAGATAAAATAGTTAAATCATTAAACCAGTTTCTACCAAACACCTCTTCTTTTTTATAACCAGTTAAAATTTCAGCACTTTGATTAAAAATAAAAACATTACCATTTAAATCTAATCCAACAATCATAACGTTAGCTGTATTTGTAAGATTTTCAGCAAAATCTCTAGCATTTCTTAATTCCCTAGATGATTTTGTTTCTTCTGTAATATCTCTAACAATAGTTATAACTTCATCAATTGAATTTTTAACACTTCTAGTATAATAATGCCTATCATCATCTTCAAAATTTATTGAATAACAAAATTCTATAATTTCATTATTTTCTATAACTTTTTTTATTATGGTATTAAATTCATTTTTTATATAATTATCAAATGGTAAATCAGATATATTTTTACCTATATAATTTAGAGATTGCCCATTTTCTACGTTCATATAATTCCCGACCCCAGCTTTTATATCTATTATATAACCATCACTTCTTATTTTCGTAATCATATCTGGGGTTGCTTTTAATAAAGATGAATAATTATTAAACGTTTCTTTTTTATTTGTTATATCTTCTATAATGCCATCTATATAAATTACATTATCATTCTCATCTTTTATTATATTCGCATTAAAAGATACCCATATTTTTTCTTTATTTTTTCTGATCATTTTAATTTCAAAATCTCTAACTTCATTATTAATTAATAATTTATTAATTAATAACTCTCTATCTTTAATATCAGCATATAATTCACTATTATTTTTAATTGATTGTATTAACTCTATTTCATTAGAATAACCAAATATATTAGCAAAAGATTTATTTATAGATAGGTATTTACCATCTAATGTTGATTGGAATATTCCTTGAATACTATTATCAAAAATGTTTTTATATTTTTCTTCTATATCTATATCCTTAGCTGCAATTAAAATATATTTATTTTGAGAGCATTTCATATTAATAAAAGCACTCTTGATAATATAAAATTTTACGCCGTTAATTGTTTTAATTGGAGTTCTTTTAGAAATATATTTTTCTTGAAATAATTTACTTTTATCAAATTGATAAAATATATCTTTTATATCTAATTTTTTAATATCTTCTTTTGATAATCCCAAATTATAAACAACAGAATCGTTTAATTCTACAATTTTTCCGTTCTCATCTAAAACAAAAAATAAGTCATTTAAAAAATTAAAAAAGGATAAATCACAATTTTCTATCATAGTTGAACCCAATTTTAATTATATATATAAAAAAATAAAGGTAATATAAATATGAATTTAATAGGAATAGATATATCTATTGATTCTACTGGAGTCTATATAAAGAGAAACGATGAAGATATAATTTTTAATTGTACCACTTTAAAAAAAAATGTTGGGTGGATTAAAAAAACTATGGATATAATAGATTATGAATTTATAAATTATACATATAAAGAAATAGAAAATTATACCGAAAGTGAGGTAATAAAAATTAGAGAATTTGATCATATTACTAATTTAATATTAAATAAAATAAAAGGAAATATAAATAAAAAAGAAAAAACTATGATTGCCATAGAAGGATATAATTATGGTTTAAAAAGTACTAACACCATAATAGATATAGTAACATTCAGTACTTTATTAAGAATTAAATTATTATCATTAGAAAATCTAGAAAAATTAATAATAATATCTCCATCAACCGTTAAATCTTTAGCTTGTGAATTAGCTTATGGATATACTATAAATAAAAATGGTAAAAAAACCATAAATAAAAATTCAAATGGAGTATCAGGAGGTAAATTTGATAAAAAAGATATGATGGAGGCTTTAATAAATATAGGAAAAAATGATAAATTGACAAATCTTTTAAACAAATATAAGGATGATCTATTAAAAAATAAAAATGTGCCTAAGCCTTGGGATGATATTATAGATGCGTCTATTATATGTAAGAGTTTGGATATTATGAACTAAAATATTGATTTAACATTTTTTTAGCTTTATAATCATCAACACTTGGTTTGCAATTATGTTTATTATAAAGATGGGCTATTTTATAATCTATATTATCACAAACTTCTTCGCCGCATTCAAGGCATTTAATTTTTTTATATTGTTTTGGAATTATATTTTCTTTTATAAACTGATCAATAGATTTTAAATTTTTCATATTCTTATTTTTATTTTTAATAAAATTATTTTTATTTTATATATTAAATTAATATTTTACATTTTTAATTATATTTAAACTAATATAATAATATTTTAATATATAAAATAAAAAACTAAAAAAAAATGAAATTATCAAAAGAAGAATATGAACTCTTATATAAAAAATTAGAGTATAGATTTAAAAATTCAGATCATGAATTAATAGATAAAATAAAAGATTGCAAATCATTATCTAATGATGATATAGAAATCTTACTAAAAAAATTAGAATATACTTTTAGAAAAAGTGAAAATCCAATCATTTTAAAATTACAAAAAGAAGTCAATTTAGAAAATCAACCCACAATTAAATATTCCAACTTAAAAGCAAAGAAAAAAAGAGATGATAAGGAAAAACAAAAAGAAGATCAAAAAATAATAAAAAAATTTAAAGATTTTAAATAATAATTATAATTTATTTTCATTTAAAATAATTGCAGATATTTAAAAATATTTGTGAAAAAAATAATTTAATATATAGTAATTGATGATAGATAAATATAATAACACTAAAGATCTTTATTTTACTTCAAAAATAAGGTTCAAAATGAAAAATAATAAACTTATCAGAGAAGCTGCTGATGATAATAAAGATTTAGTGCCAGGTTTTCCAGTAAATAAACCTCTTAAATTCAATGAAGGTTTAATGGTTAAAGCTATACAATATGGGATGATTATTTTGATAAATTATGCTGGAGATAGAGATAATTGGAAAGGTGGCCGTGAAAGAGTTATATATCCTATGACATTGGGGGTTAATAGAAATACTGGTAATATGCTTCTTAGAGGTTGGCATTTAAATGGATGGTCTGTCCATGAAAAAAGAAATACTGAAAAAGTTTGGAGACTATTTAAAACATCAAATATTAAATCTATGATGTTCACAGGAGATTTTTATAGATTACCACCTGTAGGTTATAGATTGAACGATAGAGCTATGACTGAACGCATTATTGCTCAATCTGATTTTAATGCTATAAGAAGAAATCAACAAGGATTATTAAATGAAGGTAAAATTGAATTAGAAGAAGAACAAAAAACATCTTCAACATCATCAAAAGTTATAAGTATAGATATTAGACAAACAGGTACTAATCTTGACTTAAAAAATCCATTTTCAAACACTATATTTAATAAAAATAAAATAGATGATATCAGAATTACTATAATGCGCTCTGTTATTGGTTATAATTATATAGCTATATTAGGAGCAACTGGAGCTGAAGGTAGAGTAACTAAAATATTTGATGATAGAAAACTAGTAGGGACGTTTAAAGTAATTAAAAATATTATAGGTAAAGAAATAACAACAACAAGAATCATTGATGGCAAATCTTTATTTCAACTATGGATTTTCAATAAAATGATATAAAATATTTTACATAATTTATTTTTTTTATTCAGATAAAAATATTAATTTTATATATAAATTTAAAAATAAAAATCTTATATGGCTGCTAGAAGTAAACATGTATGTTCTGGATGTATTGAATTATTTGACCCTAAAGATCTTTTTTCTGGAACTAAAGATGGTTCTGGTTATTCAACATATTTTTGTGCTGATTGTATTAAAAAATTAGGAATTAAAGATTATGAGCCTTATTTAAAAAAGAGAGTAAGTAAGAAATCTAAAGAAAAATAAAAATGGAAAATTTTTTTAATAAATTTGTCTTAGCCCCCTATATTTTAAAATCAACATCATTAATAGGGGTTAGTCGTAAATGTGGAGGAAATCAATTTCGGCATCAATTTGCAACTTTGGCAATTTTATTAGATTATAAATATTATGATGATTCCATATTACTTAAAGCTTCTATTATACATGATTTATTTGAAGATTGGGGTTATGATGATATTGAAGAAATAAAAAATATGGATCCAGAAGGATTTTATGTAATTGAATTGGTTAAAGAAGTAACAAAATCTAAAGATGAATTAAAAGAAGTTTATCTTAAAAGAATCTTAGATTATGGTTCAAAAAGAGCTAAAATTCTTAAATGTGCTGATAGAATTAGCAATCTTACGGATTTACATCTTGATACCCATACAAATTATAAAATTGCTAAATATCTAGATCAAACTGAAAAATATATTATTCCAATGGCTATAGATGTTAATATAGATTTTGAAAAAGAACTTGTTGATTTAATTAAAAAAAGGAGAGAATTAAAATACAAAATTCAATAAATTAAATAATTAATCATAAAAAACATAATTTAAAACCATGCTTTTATGACTTGAATTTTGCTGAAAAACATTAAATTTATGTAAACATTCATCTAATGAAACTCGATATTTCAATTTCAAGTTTTTTATTTCAATAAAGAATTTCTTCCAATCTGTGTATTTGGTAGCCATTTCCTTCCATTGGTGTTTTACCAACAGAACTGGATAAAATCCTGTCTTGTTTTTCTTTATTCTATATTCATAGCCTCTTCTTGCAATTTCAATACTAGCATTTACTGCATCGGTATAGTCATACATTAAATTTCCAATAAATGAACTGTAAGCTGGATTAACCGAATGCAGTTTAATTCCTAAAGTGTTTAATCTTTTGGTTAAGTTTTGCGTAAATAATTCTCTTTTCCAAAGATTTTTATTCTTTCGATTTGATATTTTTATAGTTGAAGATCCTTTAAAATGTAAATCTTCAATAAAAACTGTTTTACAATTAAATTGTTTAGCAATTAAAGATACAAATTTGCTAATTTCAAATGTTTCAAATTTAAGTTTATTTTGAAAATACTTCATTCTATCAGATTTAGAACTTAGCTTTTCAGATATAATTTTATTGAATATTGGTTTTAAACTAAATTCTTGAGTATGAATTATATTTTCGTTTTCTAAAACGGATATTCCTATTGTATCTGGATTTAAGTCTATACCTAAGTATCTATTTTCATTTAATTTAATTAACTCTTCTTTAAATTCTTCAAAACTTATGTAAATATTAGTTAAATCAAACCTTATTGAATATGTATATCCTTTTTGATTTTGTTTAACTTCATTAAGTTGTTGTAATTTAAACAATTCTTTCTTTATGTTATTTCTTAAATTGGGTAGTTTTAACTCGATATATTTATCTCTTGAAAGTTTAAAGATGATTTGATTATTCTCAATTACATCTAATTTAAAACTTCTATTTCCTTGCTTGAGTTCTTCACCTTGAATATTTATAGGACATAATCTTTTAAGTTGATATTCTTCTGTAGTAATTTTATTTTTTAACCTATTGGTTAGATTATATTTGCCACCAAAAATAACTTTTTCATTTTTAAATCTTGTTTGTATTGCTTTACCATCTTTAATACCACATTGAATTAACCATGAATTAAGTAAATCAATTGAATTCATTGATTTAGATAACTCTCTTATATCTTTTTCTGTTTTACCTTCAAGAAAACGATTGTAGCTATATCTAACAATATTTGAATATTGTTTAAGTATAGAAGTTAAATCTTCAGTAGTTTTATATGGTAATTTAATCGTTTTCAATGTCTTGCTGTAATACTTTTTTTAAAGCGTTTAATTCTTTCCTTCTATTTGAATACATTTTCATACTAAAATGATGTATGATTGAAATTAAATCTTGTGTTAATTCGGTTTGAAAATCTTCCTCTTTAGTTAAATTAACTACTTCAATTTCAGTTCCAAACATTTTAAATATATATTCAAAATAATTATATCCAAACCTTGTTAATCTATCTTTATATGAAATAAATACTTTATTTACTTTATTTTCAACAACCAATTTAATCAACTCATTTAAATCTTTTCTTGATTCATTCATTCCAGAAGCAATATCTCTAAATATATAATCAACTTTATATCCGTTTGAAATTGCATATTCTTTCAATATTTGTTCTTGCTTATCTAAATCATCTTTTTGTTTTGTATTTGAAACTCTGCAATAAATTACATTATAACGATTTGTATCAGTTTCAATATTTTCTTCGAGCCAATAAAAATAAACATTATTAACAATTTTGAATTTTAATTGTCCTTTTTTACGTCTTTCATATAATGCTTGATTTGATAACCCAAGTATCTTTTTAAACTCTTTAGATCTTAACCACATAAAAATATAATTCCTTTTTATTATATATATTAAAAAAATTATGATTTTTATGTTAAATTATTGTTAATTTTTAATATAATTCTCTCCTTTTTTCTTAATTATTCATAAACGGGAATATTTCTTTTTCTATTTTATCAATGACCATATCTGGGGTTATTGTTTTAGTACATTCAAATTGTTTTGGTGTATTTTTAAAAGCTGGGCACCAATTCCAATCTCCTCTATCGAATTCATATCTAATATCATTAAAGCATCCATTACATACAGATTTATTAATCACTCTCACACAATTACTTTTAAATTCACATAAAGGATCACTAAACCCACTAATCATTACTACTTTTTTACCTGTAGCCCAAGCTAACCACGCCAAACCACTACCTATAGTTATCATAAATTCAGAATGTTTTATTTGATTAATTCTAGTTAGTAATGATCTATCTCCAGTTTCATTAATGATATTTCTAAGAGTTGTTCCTTGTTTACTAATAACCATGACTTTATACCCTAAATTATTTAACCAGTTTACAATAGTTTGCCATCCATTTTTATAATGCCAATGTTTAGCATTAGCAGTTGAATGTTCAGCTATAACCACATATTTATCTTTAATTGGTCTGCTTTCTTCGGGAATAGTTATTTTCGGAACTATTTCTTTATATTCTAATCCAAGTATGTCAGATATAGTTTGTTGTAGAGGTATAGTTCTATAATCATTCGGATGTTCATTTCTAGCTCCTCCCCAAGGTGGTGAGAACCATCCGATATTATATGTAGCGTATAGTTCATTGGGTTTTTCTCCAGGCTTTATGAAAATTACATCTTTATATTCATTTTCATAAAGATAATTATGAAAAGTTGAGCAATACATTATACAATTATGCTTTTTTCTAAATTCTTCAACATATGGAATCCAGGCTAAAGAATCTCCAATAGATGAGCTATGAAAAGATATCAAGACATTTTTATTATTTAAATCAAAATCAAATTGCCTATTATCATCGCCGCTGACTTTAATTCGCCATTTTCTATAATATGTTATATTCGGCATAGCCCATGTATTAGATTTCATATCTAATGAATATACTATATTTTCTACATTATTTGTTATATCTATAAAATCAACATGTATATTTTTATCTTCTACACATAACATTTCAAAAAATGGTCCAGCTTTACCATCTCTTCCATTAAAATGAACATTATAATTCATCTTAGGATCACTATTTGGAATTCCTCTAATTTCAGATTCATTATACGATTTAATTACATGATTTCTCATATCCTGTCTGGTAAAATTATTTTTAACAGATACAGTAAAATTATAAAAATCATTTAAGGTAGCAACTACATTTTTCCAACTATATTTCTCTGCTGATATTTTGGTATCAGCTTTATATTTATCATAGTTATTAATAACTTCCTTAATTTTATTTACAACATCAATAGTGTCTCTATTACATTTAACTAATCCCTTTAATTCTTCCTTTCCACTATATGTTCCAACTATAGGCAATCCACAAGATAAAGCCTCTACAAGAGTTAAATTTGGATGTCCTGCTTCTAATTCAGATGGGTGTAAGAATATTGTATGATCATTATAAATATCAACAAGTTCTTTTTCTGTTGGATTTTTTATGAATTTTAATTTATTATAATATAAATCTCTATTTTTATCAAAAAAATTATTATTATTATCTGGTCCAACAATAGTTATTTCTAAATCTAATTTTTTAGCTGCTTCAATAGAATATCTAAAACCTTTTCTATCATATGAATTATCATCAGCATATCCATTGTTAGCTACACATAAAAGTTTATGTTTATTATGATTAATATTTTTATTAATATAAATATTTAGATCAGCTCCATGTGGAATATAAAACAATTTATCTGTTGTATCAAAATAATCAACTAAAATCTCCGCATAAGTTATAGACGCGACTGATTTTTTCATAGCTATCAAATTATTAAAATATAAAACAGATCCTTTTCCATATCTCATAACATGATGATCATGTATTGAAAATACATATGGTATATTTTTATCATTCCATGCTTCTATAGCTTGATTTGCTGCATGAAAATGAACTATATCATATTTCAAATCTCCAGCATTATCATATAATTCCCAAGGAAATACTATATCTACTTGATGTCCTAATTTTTCAAGTTCAAGTTTATAATTCCATATTACTTTCTCTATAGCTCCCCAACTTTTAGGGGGAATTTCAATTGTTCCTAAATTTATTTGTGCTATTCTCATTGTATACCTATTTTATTTTTCTGTAAATATACCATTATTCATTATACTGTTAAATGTTGATTTATTTATATTAAAAATTTTTGTTTTCATTACTGTATTAGTATCAGAGTCAATATAATCAGCTTTTATTGTATAATTGTCGCCATCTTCTAATTTAAATTTTCTCATATAATATGATCTATTTTTAATAAAATGTGTTGAGTTTTCAATTATACCATTATTATTAAATTCAAATTCAATTCTTCTATTATCTTTGTTATTAGATGAATTAAACCATAAAACAAATTCAAATAATTTATCTTTTATTGGAAGAAGTGTTATATACTCCACTCCAGAAAAAAGATTTATATTGTTATTTTGAAATAATTTATCTTCATCTGTTTGTTCAATCAATAAAAGATCTGAGTATTTAGATAATTTGGAATAATAATAATTTTCAAGAAAATTATGGGATCCAATCTCTTTACATGATTCATTATATTCTTCTGGAGTTCTAATTAATTTATCGAATATGTTTCTATAAAAATCTGTATTTATTATAAAAAACACACTTTTATATAATTTCATATCATTTTCATTAAATTCTATAAAATAACCTTTTTTATTACTCATTTCAATCTGATTGCATAATTCTTTTATTTGAATTAAATTATTTTCATTGAATATAAAATCATAACTCACACATATAATATTTTTAATTCCTATTTTATATGCAAATTTAATTGAATTATCTATATTATTATATACTGTCAATGACTGATTTAAATCGTTTTTATCTTGTAATTGATTTAAATTTATTTCAGCCTTTCCATCCGGAATAGTTGACCAATAAAAATTATAAAGAGTATGTTGAATTAGTGGATTATAAGCATCATATAAATAATAATCAACGCTAGATTGCAATTCTTTACTTACTGGGTAATGTGAAGATAATATGATCTTATTGCCTGATGGTTTAATGCTATCTATACATTTTTTAGTTATATCTTCTTTTAATTTAGTATCAGGATAAGTTAAAATTAAAAAAGCATAATCATTATTTTGTATATAATCATATTTATTTTCTGATTTATGAATTTCCTCAAAATCTATATCAATTATTTTTTCTCTTAATATTAAATCTTTTTCAAATTTAATTTCATCATCCTTGATAAATAATACTTTATATCCAATAAATTTAGGATCATTTTTATAATAATCCATGCCTGGAGATAACCATACTGAATAAGATGAATCAAAAATTAAATCATTAGATCTATAAATAATAACATCTGTTTCTATATCTCTTAATTCTACATCAAATAAATATTTTTTGATATTATTTGAAGAAAATATGTATATCCTATTTTCGTCTATTTTATATTCTATTTTAAAATCACTAGACATTGGTTGAGCCTCTTCCTTATTAATATTATCTTCTATTTTTAATTTTTTTTCATTTTTAATTTCAATGACAGGTTCTAATTTTATTTGTTCTTCATTATTTGTTATGTTTTCATCCATAGATTTCATTTTTACATTTTTACTAAAAATATATTTGTCTTTGTAATAAAAATCAAAAATAAATTCATTATATTTAGATTGCTCATATATTTGAATCCACATAGGATACATAGGTGATAATGTAGTATTATTAGTTTTATAAATATTTTTTATATTGTCAGCATTAACAACAATAGATAAATCACTAATATCCTTTTGATAAAAATCACTTAAGCAAAAATGAAATTTATCATCATCTTTATTATGTTCAACAATTATATCATTAGGATTTTTATCATGAATTAAATTATCTTCATTTTTCAATAAAAAATGATTAATTTTTTCTCCTTGAATTGTTGAAATTCCTTCTATTTGAGTTGTTAATCCAGGTGCTATAGCTTTTAACTTATATTTAAACATATCAATATACATCAAATCAGTCACATCCCATAAAATAGTTTGATAAGATCTTTTAATAAAATCAAATGCAAATTTTGGAAACATAATGGATTGAATTCCAATAATTTTATTTGTTATATACATCCACTCATTTATTTGCTCTTTATTTTCTGATACCAATTCACCTGTTCTTAAATTTCTATTATCCCCAAATGACATATAATATATTCCTCTATTTATTATATAATCACACGATTTAAATATTTTATCTACAAACTCATGAATTGGGACATTTAATTTACAATCAGATTCAAAAATCATTATAAAATCAATATCATCAGATGTTTCTGTTAATAAGGCATTTTTAAAAGATTGATAATTACCATAATGAGGTCCTCTTAAAGAATAAGCGCCTATTCTACCAACATCATTGGGCCTAGCACAAAATTCTCTGGGTGGAGTATTTGTATATCTTTTATTGATATGTTGAATATAATCAATGCCATAATCTCTTAATTTTTGTAATTCTTTAATAGATTCGGCACTTCTATCATCTTCTTCTAATAAAAGATGGACTGCTCTAATTTTATATCTTGGGGTTCCTTTATGCCATGGTAAATTTTCTCTTTCAAAAAGAAAATTTTTAATCAATTTAGAATCAACATTGGGATCTCCATTTAAATAATTTATAGTATATTCTTTATCATATTTTCCATTATATACATCAAGTGGGAATAAAAATTGAGGAATTTGATGTTCTAGCGCTTCTTTTATTACAAGAGGATTTAATTCTTTATTCCATCTAAATCCCATTGACGTAAATAAAAATAAATCACACGCGTCTAAAAAATCATCAACATCATCTCTTTCATTCCATAAAATGCAATTATCAGGCTTATTCTTTAAAAGAGGTTCCCAATAACTTTTAAAATTATCTGCTTGATTACCAATAAAATGAAATTTTATTTTTTCTCTACTTAATCTCTTAGCTATATCAAAAGCATAAGCTTGATTTTTTCTAGGAGTAAATAATCCAACATTAACAACATGCTTATAATTAGGATCTAATCCCAATTTAGACATTAGAATTTTTTTTCTTTCTGGGTCTCTTTTTCTTTTTTCAACTGGATATTCAATGACTTCAGTTGGAATACCAAATTTATTAAATTTATAACAATTATATTGAGACACAAATAAAAATTTATCAGGAAAAAATATTTTATCATCTACATTGAAGTCAGATGAATGTGTAGTTTCAAAAATTTTATATTTCCTATTAGGTTTATATATATCCTTACAAATTTTATAGTCAATATTAAATAATTCTGGCATTTCTTCAAAATGGATATAATCTGGTTGTATTTTATTTATTATGTTTAATAACTCAAATTTATTTTCACCAAGAATAAAATAATGACCTGGTTTCAATAATCTTTGTAGTCTATTTCTTTGTATAATAAAATCGTTTGAATAATTATTGAACTCGACTACATATATTTCCAAATCTTCATTAATAAGTTCAACTCTTTTTACTAACACTTGAGGAGCTCCACCAGTTGACATATGAGGACTAATACTTAAAAGTTTTTTCATCATTTATTAATTTTTCTTTTTTATTATTCATTATATTCATAATCATAATAAAGGTTTAATTTTTTAGTTAGTTTATTTTAATATATAATCATAACAAAAATAAATATTTTAAATAAGTGAGTTTTAAAAAATTTCAATTAATAAATCCAAATAGTATAGGGAGTCCAGAAGACGGACATGTTTATTTAGGTAGAGATGAGATTGGTTTATGGGAAAAATATTCAAATGGAGAATGGGTTTACGTTATAACTGGAAGCACAACCGGAGCTGGCACTAGTGGTTCTAGTGGAGTTAATGGAATAGATGGAGAATTTTTGGGATCTTCTGGAACTAGTGGCACATCAGGTTCATCTGGATCTAATGGCACATCAGGTTCAAGTGGTAAAACAGGAACTAGTGGAACATCTGGATTAGGTTCATCTGGAACATCTGGATTAGGTTCATCTGGAACATCTGGATTAACTGGTTCTAGTGGCACTAGCGGAAATGGTACTAGTGGTTCTAGCGGCAAAGATGGGAATTTTTTTGGTTCAAGTGGTTTAAGTGGTTCAAGTGGAATTTCTAGTTACGGAGGTTCATCTAGAAGATGGATTTATTCTACAAATTCAGTTCCTATTGAAAATGGTCAATTTACAACAGATAATCTAGATTTATCATCACTTAATTATATTAGAATATATAGTGTTGACGCTGACGAACAATTTGTTGGAAATTGGATAAATTCATGGAGTTTTGGTGTATTAAAAATTGAAAAATGGGGAAATTCTAGCATTTTTGGAATTTATTTAATTAATAGTGGAATAACATATACATCAGGTTATTATGAAATAAATAATTTGACACTTTATAATGGATATAATTTATTATCAAATAATGATGACTATATAATATCTTTTGTTCCTGGGGGATTAGGAACAGGAGGTTCCGGTGATTCTGGGTCTAGTGGAACTAGTGGAGAAGGAAGTCCGGGGTCTAGTGGAACTAGTGGAGAAGGAAGTCCAGGAACTAGTGGAACTAGTGGAGAAGGAAGTCCAGGAACTAGTGGAACTAGTGGAGAAGGAAGTCCAGGAACTAGTGGAACTAGTGGAGAAGGAAGTCCGGGGTCTAGTGGAACTAGTGGAGAAGGAAGTCCGGGGTCTAGTGGAACTAGTGGAGAAGGAAGTCCAGGAACTAGTGGAACTAGTGGAGAAGGAAGTCCGGGGTCTAGTGGAACTAGTGGAGAAGGAAGTCCGGGGTCTAGTGGAACTAGCGGAGAAGGAAGTCCAGGAACTAGTGGAACTAGCGGAGAAGGAAGTCCTAACGCGTATCTTTACATCGCATATGCCTCCGACGATATAGGTACTGATTTCTCCCTATCTCCCGGCGCATCCCTTACTTATATTGCAGCCTTATCAACCGATACTGAAATAGTAACACCACAGACCAGCGACTTCGCAGGGCTTTGGCGCAAATACGTTGGAGAAGATGGAACGCCAGCCGATTTAACTCACTACTGTTATATTGCTTGGAGAGATGCACCTGGAGTCGGTTTTACACTCATACCTAATACTACACTTGCATACGAGGCAATTCTTATTACGCACACCGAACTAACAAGCCCGGTTGAAGATGATTTTACCGGATATTGGAGGGAGAGGTTAACACCCGTAGTTATTCACCAAATCCCGGCAGGTGGTACATTTGGACAGGTGCTTACCAAAAGCAGCGAAGATGATTTTGATACTTCGTGGCAAACGCCTTCCGGAGGTGGTGGTGGAGATAGCTACGAGTATTGGAAGCTGAAAGGCGGTAAAGTTCCTAAATACGGGTTGCTGTATAATTGGTATTTTGCAATTGATCCAAGAATAGCATCTTCTGAAGAATGGTTTGCGCCAACGAGAACACATTGGATAGATTTACGAAACATTTATGGAACAGAAACGACCGCTGGCGTACATATTAAGGAGGCAGGTATTGAATTTTGGTATGGACTTAATACAGGCGATAATTCTAGCGGCTTTACCGCTAGAGGTGGAGGGAATAGACGTGTAGGATTTTGGAATATTAAATCAAATGGTTTATTTTTGGGTACATCAACCACAGGTGAAAATGTTTGTCAGGTAGGATTAAATGACACTACTTCAGCCATGACAATTTATAACTCACAGCCAAAATATTTTGGTTCATCAATCCGATTATTACGAAATTGTACACCAGAAGAATTATTACTTCCAAATGGTACACCTTGTGCGCCATATGTTGGCAATGATGGGAAATTTTATACTACTGTTAAAAATGGTACAAAAGTTTGGCTATCTGTAAATTTAGCCGAAACAAAATTTAATGATGGCTCATGGATTCCCGGCTTTGACGGTGGCGTTTACACACCAATTGATGACGCAGCATGGGCAGCACTCACAACGGGCGCATTATGCGCTTACGACAACGACTGGGATAACGTGTTCATGCAGAACGATGTGAACATCAATTCGCACGATATAGTTACGTTTAAGGATTCAGGTTCGGTAGAATTTTCCATAACTGAAAATGAAGATGGAGAGAAAGAGATTACAGCAGAAGCGATTGGTGGTGGTGCAGCTACTTTCCTTGACTTAACTGATACTCCATCTACTTATGTCGGACAAGCTGGTAAAACGGTACAGGTTAATAGTGGGGAAACGGGGTTGGAATGGGGAAGTGGTGGCGGTGGGGGCGTTATATCACGCTCAATGACATACACGGAATTGGCCGCGGCAATATTAGCAGGAACGCTCAATAGAGGGGAGACTATTAATATATCTGATTATCAGACTGTACATACAATTCCTGAAACAACTGATACAAACACAGGAGATATTGAACCTTTGCTTGTAACTGCAATATCAAATAATGAGTTGAAGCCAGAGGCCTATTCAGTTAATTTTCCTGATGACATAATTTATTATTCTCCTGATAACGATCAGTCAATGGTTCCAGGCTGTACTAAAGGTTATATCTATCGTAGGATTGACACAAAGCAAGCAAATGACTTTCCTTTTGATTTTAGGCAAGCTAAATTCCGCAGGTGGCAAATTGATGTTCCTAACTGGAGTAGTGCTACTGGATACTCAAAAATGAGTGTAGTAAAACGTCCAACTGGCACAGCAGAACAACAACTGGAAATTTATATTTCACTTGTAAATTCTAATACAAATCATGTAGTAACTGATTCAGATTATTGGCGAAGATTTGAATTTGACAATCTAACATATATATCCCCGACAAAAACAGCATGGAACAGGTCGATGGATTATACATTCATAATCCCTTGTTCATTACTATATCAGGATTATCATTTTTTTGCTGGTGGAAATTACACTACTTGTTTTTCAAATAAATTAGAAAGCCCTGATAGTAATTTAATTGTGCAAACCAATACAGTGGTATTTGGGTCTAACTTCTTCTCCAACAACATTGGGGCTAACTTCTTCTCCAACAGCATAGGGTCTGACTTCTTCTCCAACAACATTGGGACTAACTTCATCTACAACAGCACATCGATTAACTTCTACTCCAACGTCATAAGGTCTAACTTCCAATCCAACAGCGTAGGTGGTAGCTTCTTCTACAACACCATTGAGACTAACTTCTATTCCAACAGCGTAGGGGCTGACTTCAAGTACAACAACATCGGTGCTAACTTCAAATCCAACATTATAGAGACTAACTTCTACTACAACAGCGTAGGAGCTGACTTCTATCACAACAGCACAGGGACTAACTTCTACTCCAACGTCATTGGGGATGACTTCTACTACAACAGCGTAGGGTATAACTTTAAATTCAACAGCATCGGGGCTAACTTTCGGCAAAATACAATAGCAAATAATTTTAATAATGTTATTGGTAGTGTAGTAAGTGTTGATTTTTCAGCGGCTTCACATGTTTATGCCCTATATACTTGTACCATCTTTACAAGAGCAGATGGCACTCATCGATTGAAGTATTGCAATAATGATGATGTTGAGCTAATTGTCGCTGCTAATAGCTAATCACAACAAAAGGCGGAATAATTACAGCAATTCAGGAAGCAATATAAAATAAATCACTAACATTGAACCGATGTACACGAACATTTTTTTGATAATTTTCATCGCAGTCATAGTAACCTTTTTGGTATTATGGTCTGGAACTTTCTTCAAGCATGAAACAGGATTTCTGCTGCTTCATAAATTCTTGAGGTGGTCGCCCATAATATTTTTTGCGCTCATTATTCTGCTGCTGCTCGCATGCCCCTATTAAACACAAATAATAATTCATCTTTTCATAATATGTTTTATGGGTGCTCATCATTACAAAAAGCTTTAATAACCGGCACTCCAACTGGATATACTTTTCATAATATGTTTTATGGGTGCTCATCATTACTTGATGTTCCATTTTTAGATACTAGTAGATGTATTAATTTTTCTTCTATGTTTTATGGTTGTAGTTCCTTAAAAACAATACCACTAATAGATACATCAAACGGCACTAATTTTGTAAGGACGTTTTCATCATGTACAAATTTAGAAACTTTGCCCCCTCTAGATTTTTCTAGCGGTACTTCATTTTGGAGTTCAAGTTATTCTTATTCAACTTTTTATTATTGTACTTCTCTTAAATCATTACCCCCACTTAATTTTAATAGTGCAACAGATCTAACTTATTTATTTTATGGATGTTCGTCATTAAAAAAAGTATCATATATAAATGCCCCGATATGTACAAATTTTAGTAATATGTTTTATAATTGTTCAAATTTATATTCAGTTGAATATATAAATACACCGAATGGTTCAAATTTTTCTAATATGTTTTATAATTGTAGTAATCTTCAAGTTGTTCCAAATTTTGATTTTTCATCAGCTACAAATTTAACCGGATTATTTTATAATTGTTCTAAATTGAAATATGTTCCTGATTTTAATACATCTAGTGTAACAACATTCAATAGTATGTTTTATAATTCAGGAATAGAAAATGCTCCAAATTTTGATTTATCTAATGCATCCAGTGTAAATTCTATGTTTTACAACACAAAAATAAAAACAACTCCCAATCTAAATACAATAAAATGTAATGATTTTACTAATTTATTCTATGGATGTACCAACTTCAGTGATATCCCTTATATTGAAACATGGAGTGGCACAACATTCACTGGAATGTTTAGAAATTGTTCAAAATTAAGAACCATTCCATATACAATAAATTTATCGAAAGCAACAAACATATCTTATATGTTTGCTGGATGTATTTATCTAGAAACAATACCTTTATTTGACACTAGTAAAGTAACAGATTTTTCTTATTTATTTTCAGGATGTAATTATTTAAAAAATATACCAGAAATAAATACATCTAGCGGAACAATTTTCAGTTATATGTTTCAAGGTTGTTATACTATACAATATATCCCCCTATTTGATACAAGTAAAGCTATAACTTGTACGGGGATGTTTTCTAATTGTAGAAATCTGGAGGAATTACCAAATTTTAATTTCAGTAATGCCACATCAATAAACGGGGGGAATACTAGTAACTCATTTTTATGTAATTGTTATTCATTAAATTATATACCTGATTTAAATTTTGGTAAAGTTACAGATTTTAGATATACTTTTGCTGGTTGCAGGTCTTTAGAAACATTAAGCAATTTAACAACAACTTTAGGTACTAATTTTACTGGGATGTTTCAAAATTGCTTAAAAATAAAAAATATTCCTTTGTTCGATACCAGTAAAGGCACTATTTTCAGTTATATGTTTCAGAATTGTTATAAAGTGGAATATATACCACTATTTGATACGTCAAATGGAACTGATTTTTCTTATATGTTTGCTGGATGTATATCTTTAATTGTCACACAACCATTAAATACATCAAAGGGAACAAATTTTAGTTATATGTATGCATCATGTACATCATTAAAAACTATAGAAATGATAAATACAATAAACGGAACAAATCTTGCTAATATGTTTAGTGGATGTACAACATTGGAAGAAATTCCATTAATAAATACATCAAAATCGATTACTTTTTATAATTTTTTTTATGGGTGTTCAAATTTAAAGGCGATTCCGCTTATAGATACTTCGCAATCAACTAACTTTTATAATATGTTTCAGAGTTGTTATGCACTAGAAACAATTCCTTTAATAAATACTTCTAAAGGATTGTCCTTT
>Ga0265294_10003545_pt1 | contig 19915 bp, 15 predicted proteins | sample MunlanPumphouse3_FD_192504 | JGI IMG/M metagenome (GOLD analysis project Ga0265294, IMG submission 192504) | Groundwater microbial communities from a municipal landfill in Southern Ontario, Canada - Pumphouse #3 | ecosystem: Environmental > Aquatic > Deep subsurface > Groundwater | place...
TTACGCCGAAGCTCCCGCGAGCGCAATGGTGCCGCGCGTCCCGATCTTGGCATGTCCCTGCGCCATTTCGCAAGGCTCGTGAAATGGCAGCGGCAGCCATGCCAGGCCGGGATAGCCACCCCGAGAGACCTGCCGAAATCCAAGAAGGCGCCAGGACGCATCGTGCCGCCAAGTGTAATGAGGACGCGACATCCCGCCCGCATCTGTTCGCCCGACCGGCGGAAGTCCACCCTGTCAAAGCGCGCAGAACGGGAAAATTTATACTATAAAACCATTCTGGAACTGGAGCGCATCATCCGCAGGGCCGCAACCGGGCTCCCGCGCGGTCGCAAATACGCGTTTCAGGAACGCGAACTCGTATCGAAGGGAGGCACAATGGCATCAGGGACAAGGGTCCTCGCGCCCACGGAGACCCAACTGAAGTATGTAAAACTGAACGGCGACAAACTCGATTTGCGGTACTTTCCGCACTTCTTTATTGCAGGACCGCAGCGCACGGGCACCACCTGGCTATGGCGGAATCTTGGCTATCATCCCCAAATCTTTGTCGCCGACCCGCGGGCGATCTGTTATTTCAACTGTCTCAAGAATCCTGCACACATCAAATACCGATCGAGCAATCTCGGGTGGTATCAGAAACATTTTCAGGATACCCCGCTCAGTTACTCGTACAAGATGCTCTCGTGCCTGTCCCGTTACCGCGAACCCTATCGCCCGAAAATGCGCGGGGAGGCGACGGCGAGCTATGCCGCCTTGGAGAAGGACGTCATTTCAGACATCGTCCTGCTGCGGCCAGAAATCAAGGTCATCCTGATGATCCGAAACCCGCTGGAGCGGGCCTGGTCCCACGCGAAGAAGGATCTGGCCGTGAGAAAACACCGGCCCGTATCTGCAGTGCCCTCACAGGAGTTCGAACGCTTTTTTGCCGACCCGTACCAACGGGCGTGCGCCGACTATGAGCGGATGATTCAGAACTGGACCGACATGCTGCTCGACGGCAACCTGTTCATAGGCCGTTTCGACGAGATCCGCACCGATCCCGCAGGTCTGTTGCGCCGGGTCTATACGTTCCTCGGCGTCGATGCCAGCCCCCGATACATCACACAGCATGCGCATGAAAAGGTAAACGCGACCATGTCCGACAAACTGCCGGAGCGCTACCGGTCCCTCCTGGAGGAGATGTTTGCCAAGGAACTGGATTTCCTGCGCAAGAATTTCAACCTGTAATGGGATTAGGAGTCGTTTCCGCGCCCGGCGCGGCTTCCGCCGCTGCGGGGCGGCCCTCTGCCTGTGTCATACCGTGCCGTGATGCGGAAATGTCACTGTCACCACCGTGCCGCATCCAGCCGCACCCTCGGATATTCCAACTTCCGCGCCATGCAGCCTCACCACCTCGCGCACGATGGCCAGGCCCAGCCCGCTCCCCTTCTCGCCGCTGCCCAGTATGCGATAGAACCGCTCGAATACCCGGTCGCGATCCTCCGGCGGGATACCCGGCCCGTTGTCCTCGATGCGCAGCACTGCATGGCCTGATTCATAGCTGACGCGCACCGTCACGGTACCACCCTCCTGCGTATAGCGGATGGCGTTGTCCAGCAGATTGTTGAACATCTCCTGCAGCGCGATGGCGTCCCCCTTCACCGGGGCCACCTGTTGCAACCCCTCGAATCCGAGATCGACGTTCTTTTTGAGGGCCTCCGGCACCCACAACATGGCGCTCTCCTGCGCCAACTGGTTCAGGTCGAGCACCGCGAAGGACGAGTAGGAATGCGCGCCCGGTTCGTTGCGCGCCAGGGAGAGCAGTTGGTTCACCAAGTGGTTGCAGCGCTCCGCCGAAGCGAGGATCTGCTGCAGGGCGTGGTGAACGCGCTCCGGTTCGGTCTCGCGCAACGCCAGTTCCGCCTGAGTCTTCAGACCGGCGAAGGGAGTGCGCAACTGATGCGCGGCGTCCGTGATGAATTGCCGCTGGGAATCCATCGCCCCCTTCAACCGCCCGAGCAGGTTGTTGACGGCGTGGATCAAGGGATGGACTTCCAGCGGCGCCTTGCGTGCATCCAACTGCCTCAGATCGTCGCGCGCCCGCTGCGCCACCTCCTCGCGCAAATGCTCCAGCGGAGCCAGACCGCGCCGCAGGGCATACCAGACCGCCGCCACCGCCATGATGATAAGCAGCAATTGGGGCAGCACGATGTTGCCCAGGATGCCGCGCGCCAGGGCTTGGCGCCGCCCGGTGGTTTCCGCCAGCTCCAGGCGGATTTCGCGCTCGCCGTGCGCGGATGCCACCGGATAACGCAGGCTCACGATGCGGATCTTTTCGCCGCGCCACTCGTTGTCGCTGAACACCGGCTCGCGCTTCTTGGCTAAAAACGCGGGCGGGCGCGGCAAACTGGCGTTGCCGGCGAGCAGTTTGCCGTCCGCGTCGAATACCGAATAAAAGATCTTGTCGCCGCCTCCCGGCAGGAACAGTTCCGGAATGTCCGCATCCGGCACAATCCACCCATGCCCGTCGTCCAGTTGCAGTTGCGCCGCCAGCATCTGCGCACGGTCGAGCAGCGCGAGATCGTAGGGTTCGTTGGCGTAGTTCACCGTGGCCATGTAGCCTGCGGCGGTGCTGAAGATCCACAGCACGAACAGCGGCGTGAACAGCCAGTTCATGAGGTGGGTGCGGAGGGAGAGGATGTCGTGCATATGAGCGAAACCGCGAAAATCGTCCGATGCGCCGCGCGCACCATTTCCAACCATGCAACGCAAAGACGCCAAGGCGCAAAGGCTTTGATGCGGTTCAGCGCACGGCAGGAACCCACAGGTCATATTGCGCCGTAACGTAACATCGCATCACATCGAGTGATGCCGGCGTGCCAGGCACCCGCCGCGGCGCGGACCATCATTGCATTGACGGACTTTTCGCCTTGGCGCCTTTGCGTTTATTTGCCATTGATGCACCAGGGCCAGCGCCCATCCTACACATTGTCCATCAGATAACCCAAGCCACGGATGGTGCGGATGGTCACGCCCGCCGATTCGATCTTCTTGCGCAAGCGGTGCACGTAGACCTCGATGGCGTTGCCGCTTACTTCCTCGTCGTGATTGTAGAGGTGGTCCAGCAATTGCTCTTTGCTCACCACCTTGCCGACGCGGGTCAGCAGGACTTCCAGCACGCCCATTTCGCGTTGGGACAGTTCGACATACTCTCCATCGATGGTGACACGTCGACCGACGCTGTCGAATGCCAAGGCACCGCAACTGATGACCGGATTCCTGCCGCCCTGCCCTCGCCGCAGCAGCGCCCGCACGCGCGCTTCCAGTTCCGGCAGGCTGAACGGCTTGACGAGATAATCGTCCGCGCCGAGATCGAGACCTTTTACGCGGTCTTCCACGCCGTCGCGGGCTGTCAGGATGATGACCGGCATGTTGAGATTGCGACTGCGCAGTTGTTTGAGCACGGCGAGCCCGTCCATCTGCGGCAGGCCCAGATCCAGGATCACCAGATCGTAGCAGCCGTCGCACGCCATCTGCACCGCTTCCTTGCCGTTGGTGGCGCAGTCCACCGCATAACTGGCTTTCATCGAGCGGGACAGCCCGTCCCGAAGCACTTCATCGTCTTCTACGATCAGGATGCGCATATGATGTAAGGTTGTTGTAAGGCAGCATCTCTAAATTATGCCGCCACCCGCTACAAAGACCGGTTTTGGGTTCGCAATTCTAATAGGAGCAGCCTCATGTCCAAAAGGAAAATAAACTGGAGCGCAATCGACGCCGATCCGCGATTCCAGGCGCTGCACCGGAAGAAAACGACATTCCTCTGGAGTTTGATGATCTTCTCGGTACTGTACTACTTCATGCTGCCCATCGGCGCAGCCTACTTCCCGGAACTGTTCCGGATCAAGGTCTGGGGTGTCCTGAACGTAGGTCTCCTGTTCGCCCTGTCCGAATTCGTGGTGGCCTGGACCGTCGCGGCAGTCTACGCCAAGCGCGCCAACCGGGAGTTCGACGCCATGGCGCAAGAGATCGTCAAGACCGCACACCAGCTCGTAGGACGCTAAAAGATGAAGAAATTGCTGAAATTTTCTGCCTGGACCGGCGCCCTGTCGCTGCTGTCTGCCTCCGCCTTGGCCGCGGATGAGGCTGCCGTGGCGGATGGATATAAGTGGCTGACTTTCATGGTGTTCGGCGGCATCATCGCCCTCACCATGTACATCACCTACCGGGCCGCGCGGCGCGTCACCTCCACCTCCGAGTTCTACGCCGCCGGCCGCTCCATCTCCGGCGTGCAGAACGGCTGGGCGATTGCGGGCGACTATCTCTCCGCCGCCTCCTTCCTGGGCATTGCGGGCCTGATCTCGCTCTATGGCTACGACGGCTTCATGTACTCCGTGGGCTGGCTGATGGCCTACATCACGGTGCTCCTGGTAATCGCCGAGCCCTGCCGCAACATCGGCAAGTACACCCTGGGCGACATCCTGGCGTTCCGCAACGATCCCAAGAAGTCCAAGACCATCGCGGCGATTTCCACCATCACCATCTCCACCTTCTACCTCACTGCGCAGATGGTGGGCGGCGGCGTGCTGATCAAGACCCTGATCGGCATCGAATACGAAGTGTCCGTGATCGGCGTGGGCATCCTGATGCTGGCCTACGTGGTGTTCGGCGGCATGGTCGCCACCACCTGGGTGCAGATCGTGAAGGCCGTATTGCTCGTGACCGCCTCCATCGTGCTGGTGATGTTCACCTGGGCTCCCTACGGCTTCAGCGTGCCCGGGTACTTCACGGCCGTGGTGAGCGACGCCAATGTCCAGGCGCAGGTGGCAAGGCTCCTCGGTGACGCGGCCAATAACATGACCCTGGAAGAGCTCGGCCAGCGCTTCCTGGAACCCGGCCTGTTCCTGAAAAACCCGATCGATCAGATCTCCTTGGGAATGGCGCTGGTGCTCGGCACCGCCGGGCTGCCGCACATCCTGATGCGTTTCTTCACCGTACCGACAGCGCAGGAAGCGCGTAAGTCCGTGATCTGGGCAATGGGCATCATCGGCGGCTTCTACCTGCTGACCCTGTTCCTGGGCACCGGCGCGGCGATGTTCGTGGGCGCGGAGCAGATCACCGCCATCGACAAGGGCGGCAACATGGCGGCTCCGCTGCTGGCGCAGTACCTGGGCGGCGGCGCCGACTCCCTGCTCGGCAATTTCTTCCTCGCCTTCGTGGCGGCGGTTGCCTTCGCCACCATCGTGGCGGTGGTGGCCGGCCTGGTGCTGGCTTCCGCCTCCGCCATGGCGCACGACATCTACGTCGGCGTCATCAAGGGCGACCGCGCCACTCCGCAGGAGCAGGTGCGCGCCGCGCGCATATCGTCGATCATCGTCGGCATCATGGCGATCGTCATCGGCATCCTGGCCAAAGGCCAGAACGTGGCCCACCTGGTAGCGCTGGCATTTGCCGTCGCCGCCTCCAGCAACCTGCCGGCGATCTTCCTGACGCTCTACTGGAAGCGCTGCAACACCCATGGCGTGGTGCTGGGCATGCTGGTGGGCGCCTTCAGCGCCATCGCGCTGGTAATGGTGTCGCCGAACATGACCTATCCGCTGGCGATCAAGGCCGCCGCGAACAAGGTGCTGCACGGCGACGCCGAAAACTCCGGCGCACTGGCCAAGGTCGAAGAGCTCAAGGCGAAGCTGCCGACCATCACCGACGCTGCGGAGCAGGCGCAGGTCTCCAGGAGCATCGCCAAGCTGGAGCGGGACATCGCCAAGGCACAAGGCGACCTGAAGCGCTACGAAAACGAGACCACCAGCCTGGTCGGTCTGGAAAAGCCGCTGATTACGCTGAAGAACCCCGGGCTGATCTCGATCCCGCTCGGCTTCCTGTGCGTGATCATCGGTTCGCTGTTGTTCCGCGACAAGCGCTCCGAGGAGATGTGGGACGAGTTGTACGTACGCCAGCACACCGGCATCCACGCCGAGGGAGCCCACGCACACTAGTCCTGTAACCGTGCACGTTGGACCAAGGAAGGTCCCCCCATCACCCCCGGCCAGTCACCGGGGGTTCTTTTTTGGCCTCTTGGGATTCCCGGGTCAGAATCGTACAATGCGCGCGACAGCAATAAACATAGGTTACGACACACATCCATGAGTTCTTCGACCCTGCCCCCGCGTTCCCTTCTCAACGCCACCATCGAGCACCTGCAACGCCACGCGCCGTTCGACCGGATGGAACGCACGCACCTTGAATTCCTGGTGGAGCGGCTGACCGTCAGCTATTACGGCAAGGGCGAGGTGATCCTTTCCCCGGAACACGGCGTTGCCGACAAGTTCCACATCATCAAGCAGGGCGTGGTGCAGGGCGAGCAGAACGTCACCCGCACCGCCGACGAGCGGACTTGGCTGGAACTGCACGAGGGTGAATGCTTTCCCTTGGGCGCCATCATATCCAAGCGGGCGGTGACCAGCATCTACCGTGCCGGCGAAGACACTTTCTGTTACGAGCTCGCAGCGGACGATTTCCTCGAACTCATGCGCATCAGCCCCGCGTTCCAGGATTTCTGCACCCGCCGCATCGCCAGCCTGCTGGAACAGTCCAAGCAAATCATCCAGGCTCAATACGCCCACTCATCCACCGAGCAGCAGTCGCTGAACAGCCCGCTGGAAACGGTAATCCGCCGCGAACCGATCACCTGCACGCCCGAAACGCCGATCGAACAGGTACTGGAGACGATGCACCGCCTGGGCATCGGTTCCATGGTAATCACCGATGGCGCCGCGCGGCCGCTGGGGATCTTCACCCTGCACGACGTATTGAGCCGTGTGGCGCTGCAGCGCCGCGACCTCGCCGAGCCTATCAGCAACGTCATGACGACCCGGCTTACCACCCTGCCGCCCCAGGCGTTCGCCTACGAGGCGGCACTCGCCATGGCGCGCCACGGCTTCCGCCACGTGCTGGTGACCGACAACGGCCGCTTGACCGGGGTCATTTCGGAAAAGGATCTGTTCTCGCTGCAGCGGGTCGGCCTGCGCCAGCTCAGTACCGCGATCCGCCAGGCTATGAATCTTGAAACCCTGCAGCAATGCGCGCGCGACATCCGGCAACTGATCCACAACATGCTCGCCCAGGGCGTGGCGGCCGAGCAGGTCACTCAGTTCATCTCCACGCTCAACGATCTGCTCACCAGCCGCATCATCGAACTGGAGTGCGTTGCCGCGGGCGTGGACCAGGGGCTGTTCTGCAGCGGCCAGGTCTGCTGGATTGCACTTGGCAGCGAAGGCCGCTACGAACAGACGCTCAACACCGACCAGGACAATGGCATCATCTTCACAGTCCCGGAAGGCTCCACCGCCGAAGAGATGCGGCAGCTACTGCTTCCGGCGGCAAAGCGCATCAATCTGGCCCTGGAGGCGTGCGGCTTTCCCTTGTGCAAGGGCCAGATCATGGCCTCCAACCCCAAGTGGTGCTTGTCGCTTGCCGAGTGGAAGAACACCTTTGCCCACTGGATCGATCACGGCGATCCGGAAGCGCTGCTCAACGCCTCCATCTTTTTCGATTTCCGGCCGATTTTCGGCGCCCACGCGCTGGCCGAGGAGTTGCGCGAATGGCTGACGCGCCGGGTGGCGGGGCATTCCCGGTTCCTGCACCAGATGGCCGAGAACGCCCTGCGCAACCGCCCGCCCCTCGGGCTGGTGCGCGACTTCGTGGTGGATTCACGCGGCGAGCGTCCCAACACGCTGGACCTCAAGATCAACGGCATCACGCCGTTCGTGGATGCGGCGCGCATCTACAGCCTTGCAACGGGCATTACGCACACCAACACGGCGCAGCGCCTGCGGCTCGCCGCACCCAAGCTCAACGTCTCGTCGACCGAGGCCGAGGCCTGGATCGATGCCCTCTATTTCATTCAGTTCCTGCGCCTGCACCATCAGAACGAGGACCTCATCGAAGGCAAGGCGATGGATAACCGCATCGATCCCGATCAACTCAACGATCTCGACCGGCGCATCCTGAAGGAGGCGTTCCGCCAGGCGCGCAAGCTGCAGACACGTCTCGCTTTGGATTACCAGCTATGAATCCGTTCTCACGGATATTCTCGCGCAGACCCGAACTCACACCGAACCAGGCGGCCCGGCTCGCCGCATGGCACAATCAGCCCGCCGCCGATCTGCAACAGCCGTTCGATGAGGCGCGTTTCGTGGTGGTGGACGTGGAGACCACCGGCCTCAATCTCGCACGCGACCGACTGATCGCCATCGGCGCCATTGCAGTGGTCGAGAGTCGGGCGGTCCTGTCGGACAGCTTCGAAATCGTGTTGCAGCAGAAGACCGTCAGCGACCGGGACAACATCCTCATCCACGGCATCGGCGGCACCGCGCAGCGAGAGGGCGTGCCGCCTGTGGAGGCGCTGTTGCGGTTCCTGGAATATCTCGGCAAATCGCCCCTGGTGGCCTTTCATGTCACCTTCGACGAAACCATGATCCGGCGCGCGCTGAAGGAGTATCTGGGACTCAACTTCAAGCACCCGTGGCTCGATCTCGCCTACCTCATGCCGGGGCTGCATCCCCTTTTGGCGCGCAAGCTCCGCACACTGGACAATTGGACCGAGCACTTTCATATTCAGAACTACGCCCGCCACAACGCCCTGGCCGATGCGCTGTCCACGGCGCAGTTGTACCAGGTTGCACTCGAAAACGCGCGCCAGCAGGGTATCGAAACCTACCAGGCGCTACAGAGCCTGGAAAAGGCGCAGCGCTGGCTGAACTGGGCGAATTGAAGGCGGTGCGCTCCCCGGCCAACTACTCGACACAAAGGCGCAAAGAGTAAATGCAGGTCGGGCACCCCGCATATCCCCAAGAGGGAGCCCAGCCGGCATCTGCTTTGCGCCTTTGCGTCGAGCCTTTGAATCGCGGCGAATCGACATGAGTAACCCCAGTGCCCGCACCCTCACCCGCAATCTCACCAAGTACTACGGCTACTACACCGGCGGCTTCATTTCCTTCGTCATCCTGCTGGCCATCGCCGAGCAACTGGGATTGCCCAACGTCTGGATCGGCTACATTTTCATGGCCGCCACCTTCGGGCTGTATACGCTCATCGGCATCCTGAGCCGCACCGGGGACATTGCCGAATACTATGTGGCCGGGCGGCGCGTGCCCGCCATCTTCAACGGCATGGCCACCGCGGCCGACTGGATGAGCGCGGCCTCTTTCATCGGCTTGGCGGGCATCCTGTATCTGTCGGGCTTCGACGGGCTCGCCTTCGTCATGGGCTGGAGCGGCGGCTACGTGCTGGTGGCGCTGCTGCTCGCGCCCTATCTGCGCCGCTTCGGCCAGTTCACCATTCCCGATTTTCTCGGCGCCCGCTACGGCGGGAACTTCGCGCGCGGCATCGGCGTGGTGGCGGCGGTGCTCGCCTCCTTCACCTACCTGGTGGCGCAGGTCTACGGCATCGGCCTGGTCTCCAGCCGCTTTCTGGGCATCGACTTCACCACCGGGGTTTTCGTCGGGCTGGCGGGCATTCTCGTTTGCTCGCTGCTGGGCGGCATGAAGGCGATCACCTGGACCCAGGTGGCCCAGTACGTGATTCTGATCATCGCCTATCTGGTGCCGGTGGTGATGCTGTCGCAGCGCATCACGGAGGTGCCGATCCCGCAGCTCATGTACGGCCAGGTGTTGCAGGAGGTGTCCGAGCGCGAACGGGAGATCTTTCAGGATCCCGGACAACTGGAGGCGCAGGCGCTATTCCGGCAGAAGGCCGAGGCGATCGCGGCCCGGATCGCAGCGCTGCCGGATTCACTGGAGGCGGCGCGCCGGGAGGCGGAGCAACGGCTGGCGCGGTTGCAGGCCGACGCCGCCGATCCGCTCGCCCTCGCAGAGGCCGAACGTGCGCTCCAGGAATTGCCCCGCACCGCGGACGAGGCCCGGGAAAAGTGGCGCAAGGCGCTGGAGCAGGCACGGGCGCAGGCCAAACCGCCCGCGCCCCATGCGCAGCCCTTTCCCGGCGAAAACCAGCAGGAACGCGATACCGCTCGGCTCAATTTCCTGGCCCTGGCGCTGTGCCTCATGGTGGGCACGGCATCGCTGCCGCATATCCTGATGCGTTACTACACCACGCCGAGCGTGCGCGAGGCGCGCGATTCCGTTTTCTGGTCGCTATTCTTCATCCTGCTGCTCTACCTCACCGCGCCCTCCCTGGCGGTGTTGGCGAAATTCGAGGTGTACAACCGCATCATCGGCGTCGCCATCGCCGACCTGCCCTCCTGGGTGACGGCGTGGGGCAAGGTGGGCCTGCTGAAGATCGAGGACATCAACGGTGACGGCATCCTGCAGTTGGCAGAACTGACGCTGAATCCCGACATCATCGTGCTCGCCACGCCCGAGATCGCGGGGCTGCCTTATGTGGTGTCCGGGCTGGTGGCCGCCGGCGGCCTGGCCTCCGCCCTCTCCACCGGCGACGCGCTGTTGCTCACCATCACCAGCGGCCTGTCCCACGACGTGTATTACCGGATGCTCGACCCCGATGCGTCGACCACCAGGCGGATGTTCATCTCCAAGGTGCTGCTGCTGGTGGTGGCCGTGATCGCTGCTTACGTGGCCTCGCTCAAGCCGGCCACCATCCTGTACATGGTGGCCTGGGCCTTTTCCATCGCCGGCTCCGCGTTCTTCCCGGCCCTGGTGCTCGGCATCTTCTGGAAGCGCGCGAACCGGGCCGGCGCGGTGGCAGGCATGCTGGTGGGCCTCGGGCTCTGCCTGTTCTACCTCATCGGTGTGAAGTTCTACGGCATGACGCCCTGGTTCGGCATCAAGGACATCTCCGCGGGGGTGTTCGGCATCCCGGCGGGTTTCCTCACCATCATCGTGGTGAGCCTGCTGACCAGGGCGCCGGATGCGCGGATGCAGGAACTGGTGGACAAGGTGCGTTGTCCGCCGTTGCGTTGATCGCCATCCGTGCCAAACCCCTTCGCTCCTGAGGAATCCGCTGCCGGCTCTCTGCACCGGAGGATTGTGGGCCCCAGGCAAGCGCAATCCGCACTACTGTTATTCTCAGGGTTGCATGTCGCCCGTTTGCCAGGAGGACTCCGCATGGAGCACTGCTGCGAACACGATAGCGAGGGACTGAAACGCCTGCGCGAGCGGCAGGGCAAGGTGCTGCGCGCGGTGCTGGGCATCAATGCCGCAATGTTCGTCGTCGAGTTCGGGAGCGGCTGGTTCGCCCGTTCCACGGCGCTGCTGGGTGATTCGCTGGACATGTTGGGCGATACCTCGGTCTATGCCCTGAGCCTCTATGCGTTGCACCGCGGTCCCCACTGGCAGGCATGGGCGAGCTTGACGAAGGGGATCGTGATGCTGGGCTTCGGGGCCGTGGTGTGCGCCGAGGCGATCGGAAAGCTGTTGACCGGCGCCATACCCGCGGCCTCGATCATGGGCGCCGTGGGATTGCTCGCGCTCGCGGCTAACGCCCTCTGTTTTTTCCTCCTGGCGCGGCACCGTCAGGACGATCTCAATATGCACTCCACCTGGATCTGCTCGCGCAACGACCTGATCGCCAACGGCGCGGTGCTGCTGGCCGCAGCGGCGGTCGCTCATACGGGCAGCCCGTGGCCCGACGTGGCGGTAGGCCTCGCCATTGCGGGACTTTTCCTGCACTCCGCCTGGGGCGTGATCCGGCGGGCGCGCGACGCATTGCGCACCGCGACAGCACCCGGATAAAGCTCTCCCGGCCAACAGCGCGAGTCAGCGGCAGCAGCCCTGAGGGCGGCCCCACGCACCGAACGGATACGTCATTCATGGATGGATCGATCATTCTCATGGGTTTTGCGGCCAGCGCGGCAGCCGGGGTGGGCGCCACCGGCGCCGGGGCGTTGCCGGTGCTCTTCATCCGGCGCCTGTCCGAGCGGCTGGAGGACATGTTGCTCGGCTTCGCCGCAGGCGTGATGCTGGCCGCATCGTTCTTCTCGCTCATCATTCCCGGGATCGACAAGGCACAGGCACAAACCGGCGGCAGCATATCGGCCACTCTTATCGTGATCGCAGCCATTCTGCTGGGCGGAGCCTCCCTTTCGCTGATCAACCGCTACGTCCCACACGAGCACTTCATCACCGGGCGCTTCGGCAAGGAAACCACCAAGCTGCGCCGGATCTGGCTGTTCATCATCGCCATTACGCTGCACAACTTCCCGGAAGGGCTGTCGGTGGGGGTGGGTTTCGGAGGTGGCGACATTGCCAACGGTATGACCCTGGCAGTCGCCATCGGCATTCAGAACATACCGGAGGGATTGGCCGTCGCCGTGTCGCTGGCGTCGCTCAACTATTCCAGGAGGGCGGCGCTGGCGATTGCCGTGGCGACCGGCGCGGTGGAACCGATCGGGGGGCTGCTCGGCGTGACCGCCGTGACGATCTTCGATCCGCTGCTGCCCTGGGGCCTGGGATTCGCCGCCGGTGCCATGCTCTTCGTAATCAGCAACGAGATCATCCCCGAGACCCACCGCAAAGGGCACGAGAACGTCGCTACTTCCGGTCTCATGATCGGGCTGGCGCTCATGATGTTTCTGGACGTGGTGCTTGGATGAGGGGCGTCTGATTCGAGTTCCGACAAGTCATGTCCGCTGCTTCGCCCCGCGCTTCTGGTACCTGCGGTAACAATCAGCGTTACCGTCGGTAACATTATGCGTTACCCTCGGTAACAGCCCTCTGTAACCCTCCAAATTATCCCTTTAATTATCAACAGGCTGTATATAGGCACCTTAATTGCATGACCTCATTATCCTTGCCATAACCTTACACACTTGAAGGCATTCGCACGGGCGATCCCCATGCACAAGAAACAGGCCGCCACCATCAGCATCCTGGCACCGGTGCTCGATTTTCTGTGTCAGCATGCCCCGTTCGACCAGATGGCGCCGGAACACATCGAGTTCCTGGCCAAGCGGCTCAAGCTTGGCTTCTACGCCAGGGGGACGGCCATTACCGAACCCGGCCACGGCCCGGTCAAGCGCTTCTACATCATCAAGCAAGGACGGATCCGGGGCGAAACGGAGCAAGGCGGACTCCCGGAGGACAGCGCTTGGGAATTGGTGGCCGGTGAGTGCTTCCCCATCGGCGCCCTGCTCGCCCGCCGTCCGGCGCGCACCGTGCACCGGGCGGTCGACGACACGTTCTGTTTCGAGCTGGATCGGGACGATTTCGACAAGCTGCTGGTGAAGAGCACGGTTTTTCACGATTTCTGCACGCGCCGTATGGCCAGCCTGCTGGATCAGGCCCTGCGCGGCGTTCAGGCCAAGTCTGCCACCGAGGTACTGGAGGACACCTCGTTCAGCGCCCCGCTCAGTTCGCTCATCAAAAGGCGCCCCATCACCTGCCGACCAGACAGTTCCATCCGTTCCGCCCTCGAACGGATGAACACGGAGCGCGTCGACAGCATCGTCATCACGGACGAGCGTATGACCCCCTTGGGAATCTTTACACTGCACGATCTGCTGTCGCGTGTTGCGCTGCCGGAGATTGGTCTGGACACTCCCATTCGGCAGGTGATGAGCGCGCGCCCCCTCCATCTGCCGCCCTCCGCATTCGCCTATGAGGCGGCCTTGTCGATGGCCAGCCAGGGGTTTGGCCATGTTTGCGTAGTGGAGGAGGGACGCTTGACCGGGGTCGTGACAGAGCGCGACCTGTTCTCACTGCAGCGTGTCGGTCTGGCCAACCTGAGCCGGGCCATTACCCGCGCCGGGGATACGCATAGCCTGGCGACACTTGGCCGCGATGTGCAGGACCTGATCAACCAGATGCTGGCGCAGGGCGTGGCGGTGGCCCAGATCACCCAGATCGTCGCCATGCTGAACGACCACATCACACGCCGGGCGATTGAGCTATGCGTCGCCGAGACGGGCAAACCCAGCGTGCCGTTCACATGGCTGGCCTTTGGCAGCGAGGGACGCCATGAACAGACGCTCAGAGCCGATCAGGACAACGGCATCCTGTTCGTCACGCCGCTTGGAAAAACCGCCGAGGATGTGCGCCGGGAATTGCTCCCCCTCGCGCGACGCATCAACCAGTCTTTGGCGGACTGCGGCTGCCCGCTCTGCTACGTCAATATCATGGCGAGCAATCCTGAGTACTGCCTGAGCCTCGACGAGTGGAAACAACGCTTCCGCTCCTGGATCGAACAGGGCTCGCCGGAACGCCTGCTCAAGGCGGCCATCTTCTTCGATTTCCGACCACTGTATGGCGATGTCACACCTGCGGAGGAACTGCGCCAATGGGTTATCGAGCAGGGAACGTCGAATCAGCGCTTCCTGCGCCAGATGGCCATCAATGCCCTGCGCAATCGCCCGCCGCTCGGTCTGGTACGCGATTTCGTGGTGTCCAGCAGCGGACCGCATCCCAACATGCTCAACCTCAAGATCCACGGAACAGCGCCGTTCGTGGACGGCGCGCGCATCATCGCGCTGGGAAACCGGATTCACGAAACCAATACGTTGAGCCGCTTCAGAACCGCAGCGGAAATGAACATCCTGCAGAACGATGAAGCGGCCGCCTGGAGTGACGCCTATTCCTACATCCAGTTACTGCGTATGCGGGCGAATCAGGCGCAGGGGCCGGAAGGCAAACCGCTGGAAAACCTGATCGATCCCGGTCAACTTAACGAACTTGACCGGCGCATCCTGAAGGAGGCGTTCCGCCAGGCACGCAAGCTGCAGACGCGCATAGCGATCGATTATCAACTATGAGCGTGGCACGCCGTGATTGTCGCTCCTATGCCAACCCGTCGCCTCGTGCAGTGCGGTGGCGTAGCATGGTGTGGGAAGAAACATCAGGTCTGGCAAACGTCGTGCCGATGACAACGTTCCCGGTCTTGCTGCCTGGGCGCCGCGCGGTCCAGGGCCGTTGGGGCAACGACTAAGGAGAAATCTAACGTGCAAGTATCCGTAAAAATGCGGGAGTATTGGCGCAAGAACCTCCGGATAACGGCGGTTCTGCTCACCATCTGGTTCGTGGTCACCTACGTGACTGCGCTCTTCTCGCCAGCGCTTAACGAGATGACGTTCCTGGGCTTTCCATTCGGCTTCTACATGGGCGCCCAGGGCGCGCCGATCGTTTATCTGGCGCTTATCGCCTTCTATGCCAGGTACATGAACCGCCTGGACAGGGAATACGACGTACACGAAGAGTAGCATCAATTGGGTAACAATATATTTGTTAACAATCTGCCGAAGATTTACGGCGCCTACACGGGTGGCTTCCTGCTCTTCATCATCTTCCTGGCCATCGCTGAGCAGATGGGCATGTCGAACCAGATGATCGGCTGGATCTTCATGGCGGCCACCATCGGCCTGTACGCCATGATCGGGATCATCAGCCGCACCAGCGACGTGGCGGAGTACTACGTCGCCGGCCGGCGCGTGCCCGCTGTGTTCAACGGCATGGCGACGGGCGCCGACTGGATGTCCGCGGCCTCCTTCATCGGCATGGCCGGTACGCTCTATGCGCTCGGCTATGATGGCTTAGCTTTCATCATGGGTTGGACCGGCGGCTACGTGCTGGTGGCCCTGTTCCTGGCACCCTATCTGCGCCGCTTCGGCCAGTTCACCATCCCGGACTTCCTGGGCACCCGTTACGGCGGCAACGCGGCCCGCGTCATCGGCATCATCGCAGCGATCATGGCCTCCTTCGCTTACGTGACGGCGCAGGTGTACGGCGTGGGCATCATCACCAGTCGCTTCCTGGGCATCGCGCTCGAAGTGGGCGTGTTCGTCGGCTTGGTCGGCATCCTGATCTGCTCGCTCCTGGGGGGCATGCGCGCGGTGACCTGGACCCAGGTGGCCCAGTACATCATCCTGATCATCGCCTACCTGGTGCCGATCGTCTGGCTGTCCTACCAGTTGACCGGCGTGCCGGTGCCGCAGCTCATGTACGGCGAAATCCTGCAGCGAATCACCGAGCTCGAGACCCAGCTCGGCATCACCAAGCACCACGTGCAGCCGTTCGTCAACAACGACAAGGCCAACTTCCTGGCGCTGACCTTCTGCCTGATGGTGGGAACCGCCGCCCTGCCCCACTTCCTGATGCGCTACTACACCACGCCAAGCGTGCGCGAGGCGCGGAACTCCGTGGGCTGGTCGCTGTTCTTCATCTTCCTGCTGTACTTCTCGGCCCCGGCCTACGCGGCTTTCGCCAAGTATGAGGTCTACACCAATGTGATCGGCCTGCCCATCGATCAGCTACCCGCGTGGGTAGCCTCGTGGAGCAAGGTGGGGCTGGTGACCATCGCCGACACCAACAACGATGGCATCCTGCAGCTCTCCGAACTGAAGCTCAACGCCGACGTCATCGTGTTAGCCACGCCGGAAATCGCGGGTCTGCCCTATGTGGTGGCGGGCCTGGTGGCCGCCGGCGGTCTGGCAGCGGCGCTGTCCACGGCGGACGGCCTGCTGCTCACCATCGCCAACGCGCTGTCCCACGACCTGTACTTCAAGATGATCGACCCGAACGCGCCCACCAAGCGCCGCCTGCTGATCTCCAAGTCACTGCTGCTGGTGGTGGCGGGCGTCGCGGCCTACGCGGCGTCGCTCAAACCGGACACCATCCTGCACATGGTGGCCTGGGCGTTCTCCATCGCGGCCTCGGCATTCTTCCCGGCGCTGGTGCTCGGCATCTTCTGGAAGCGAGCCAACAAGGCCGGCGCGGTGGCGGGCATGCTGGTGGGCCTGAGCGTGTGTCTGTTCTACCTCATCGGTGTGAAGTTCTACGGCATGACGCCGTGGTTTGGCATCAAGGACATCTCGGCGGGCCTGTTTGGCATCCCGGCCGGCATGATTACCCTGATCGTGGTGAGCCTGCTGACCAAGGAGCCGGACGCCGAGATGCAGGCATTCGTCGAGAGCGTGCGTTATCCGCGCCTCGGAATTGCCTGACCTCATTAAGGCAAATAGCGCAAGGTCCGGGAAACCGGGCCTTGCGTACTATTAAACCGAACTGACATAACATTTGCGGTCGACAAAGGTACGGCGGCCGATCGATCCAGGTACAATAGGCGTCCGAACGCGACAAGCCGCGTAAGCTTTCCGTAAGACTTCTACTGTATCCTGGAGCGCTAGGCGCTCTGTGAGTGAAACGGGTTGTCAAGTATGGATATGTTCGCGATCTATCAGATCCTGGTAATGGTGATCGCCACCGTGACCTGGACCCTGATCGGTCAAGGCGTACTGGCCCTGCTGTTAGGTCCAAAGCGCAGGATCAACTTCGTCTACCGCTTCATGGCGAGCATTACATACCCCGTGATCCGCACGACGCGTGCCGTCATGCCCCGGTTCGTCGTCGACGCCCATATCGGGTTTATCGCCTTGTTTCTACTACTGCTGCTTCGGCTCGTCGTCTACATGGCGTTCTATAGCCAAGGTTGGATCCCCACGGCATCGGGGCTCGCCATTGCGCCGGAACAATCGACGTAACCTCGCAATGGACCGCCATCCACGACCGCCGCTTTCGCTTCGGGCAAGCGTGTTGCCCGACGACGACCTGCCCGCCGCCCGGCAGCATGACCGGCTGCGGGCATCATGCGAGAACAAGGCCTGATTCCCGATCGTCCATAACAATAAAGCCCTTGTATTTAGCAACGTAAGGAGAAATGCATATGTCCGATGAAAAGATCTATGAGGTCCCGGCGGAAATAGCCGCGCGTGCCCACATTACTGACGCCAAGTACCAGGAAATGTACGCGCGCTCTGTCGCGGATCCCGAGGGCTTCTGGGCGGAGCAGGCCAAGGAATTTTTGACCTGGTACAAGCCTTGGGACAAGGTGCTGGACTGGGATTACAATACGGGCAAAATTCGCTGGTTCGAAGGCGGCAAGCTCAACGTGAGCTACAACTGCCTCGACCGCCATCTCGAAAAACGCGGGGACCAGGTGGCGCTCATCTGGGAAGGCGATGATCCCAGCGTCGACCGCAAGATCACCTACCGGGAACTCTACGAAGAGGTCTGCCGCTTCGCCAACGCGCTGAAGGCCCGCGGCGTCAAGAAAGGCGACCGCGTGTGCATCTACATGCCCATGATCCCGCAAGTCGCCGTCGCGATGCTGGCCTGCACGCGTATCGGTGCCGTCCACTCGGTGGTGTTCGGCGGCTTCTCGCCCGAATCCTTGAAGGACCGCATTCTCGACTCTGACTGCCAGGTGGTCATCACCGCCGATGAAGGTCTGCGCGGCGGCCGCAAGGTGCCCCTGAAGAACAACGCCGACAAGGCCCTGCTCATGTGCCCCAACGTGCACACCGTGTTCGTGGTGAAACACACCGGCGGCGACATCTCCTGGCACGACAATAGGGACGTGTGGTACCACGAAGCCATCGCGGATGTACCGGCCGAGTGCGAACCGGAGGAGATGGACGCCGAAGACCCGCTGTTCATTCTCTACACCTCCGGTTCTACCGGCAAGCCGAAGGGCGTGCTGCACACCACCGGCGGTTATCTGGTGTATGCCGCCATCACCCACAAGTACGTCTTCGACTATCACGAAGGCGATATCTACTGGTGCACCGCCGATGTGGGTTGGGTGACCGGCCACTCCTACATCATCTACGGTCCGCTCGCTAACGGCGCCATCAGCCTGATGTTCGAGGGCGTGCCCAGCTATCCTGACGCCTCGCGTTTCTGGCAAGTGGTCGACAAGCACCAAGTCAACATCTTCTACACTGCCCCGACTGCCATCCGCGCGCTCATGCGCGAGGGCGATGAACCGGTCAAGAAGACCAGCCGCAAGAGCCTGCGCCTGCTCGGCACCGTGGGCGAGCCCATCAATCCCGAGGCGTGGGAGTGGTACTACCATGTGGTGGGCGACGGCCGTTGCCCGATCGTCGACACCTGGTGGCAGACCGAGACCGGCGGGCATCTGATCACCCCGCTGCCCGGCGCTACCAAACTCAAGCCGGGGGCCGCCACGCGTCCATTCTTCGGCGTGGTGCCGGCCATCGTCGACAACGACGGCAAGATCATCGAAGGCCCGGGCGAAGGCAGCCTGGTTATCACACGTCCGTGGCCGGCTCAGATGCGCACGGTGTACGGAGATCACCAGCGCTTCATCGACACCTACTTCAAGACCTACCCGGGCATGTACTTCACCGGTGACGGTGCGCGCCGTGACCAGGACGGCTATTACTGGATCACCGGCCGTGTGGACGACGTGCTCAACATCTCCGGCCACCGCCTCGGTACCGCCGAGATCGAGAGCGCCCTGGTGCTGCACGATTCCGTGGCCGAGGCGGCGGTGGTGGGTTATCCGCATGACATCAAGGGCCAGGGCATCTATGCCTATGTGACCCTGATGGCGGGTGTGGAGCCCAGCGAAGAGCTGCGCAAGGAACTGGTTACCCTGGTGCGCAGCGAGATTGGCCCCATCGCCACCCCGGACATCATCCAGTGGGCGCCGGGCCTGCCCAAGACCCGCTCCGGCAAGATCATGCGCCGCATCCTGCGCAAGATCGCCGCCAACGAGCTGGAGAATCTTGGCGACACCTCCACCCTGGCGGATCCCGCCGTGGTGGATGAGCTCATCAAGAATCGGGCAAACCGTTAAGCTGTCCGACTTGACCTGCCGGACGTTCGGCTACACTGTGGCCGAACGTCCTTTTTTTTGGATAAGCCTTGATCGTCAACAGCCCTTTCAAGCCTGCTTGGTGGCTGCCGGGCGGTCACCTGCAAACACTGTGGCCGAACCTGTTGCGCAAGCGGTCACGCCTCAGTCTTGTCCGCGAGCGGTTTGAACTGCCGGACGGAGATTTCGTTGATCTGGACTGGACCACCGGCACGAGCGGTCCACTCGTGCTCATTCTGCATGGCCTGGAAGGATGCAGCGCATCGCCTTATGCCGCCGGCATCCTGAGGACCTTGCACGATAACGGTATGCGAGCGGTGTTGATGCACTTCCGCGGTTGTAGCGGGGAGCCCAACCG
>Ga0265294_10003546_pt1 | contig 19914 bp, 21 predicted proteins | sample MunlanPumphouse3_FD_192504 | JGI IMG/M metagenome (GOLD analysis project Ga0265294, IMG submission 192504) | Groundwater microbial communities from a municipal landfill in Southern Ontario, Canada - Pumphouse #3 | ecosystem: Environmental > Aquatic > Deep subsurface > Groundwater | place...
TGCAACTATCTGCGGTGACTACATAACCCCGTCACAAGCGTCTCTGATCCAAAGTGAGATCGGTGCAACATGCCCTGCGTTTGATGTCAACGCTGCATGCTCCGGATTTATTTATGCATTGGATACAGCATCTGCTTATTTATCTTCCGGTAAAGCTTCCAAAATACTGGTGGTAGCATATGATTCTTTGTCAAAATTTGTAGATTGGACAGACAGGAATACCTGTGTGCTTTTCGGTGACGGAGGAGGAGCTGTGGTTCTTGATAAGGGCGATGACCTTCTTGGCATCAATCTTACATCTGAGGGGAATGCTGAAATACTAAACATTCCCTGCCACAATGAGAGTCCGTTCGGAAGTGAAACTGTTACAAGACAATTTCTGCAGATGAACGGACAGGAAGTGTTTAAATTTGCTGTGAGCCGTATAGTTACTGAAATGAAAAAACTGATCCAAAACTGCGAAGTGTCAGCAGATGAAATAGATTACGTGCTTCTGCATCAGGCAAATATTCGGATAATAAACGCAGCAAGACAGAGACTGGGGATGCCTGAGAGTAAATTCATGTCAAATCTTGCCAGATATGGCAATACATCCGCAGGAAGTATACCGGTGCTTCTCGATGAGTTGAACAGGAACGGTACTTTAAGAAAGGGACAGATCCTGGCGTTGATCGCTTTCGGCGGAGGTCTTACAACAGGTGCATGTCTGCTAAGATGGGATCCTGCAAAATAAACAATGATAAGAAAATTTTCGGAGGATGATTTATGATCAAAACAGAACTATGCGCTCTTCTCGGTATTGAATATCCTGTAATACAAGGAGGTATGGCCTGGGTGGCAGACGCATGTCTCGCAGCCGCTGTAAGCAATGCCGGTGGTTTGGGGCTGATTGCAGGTATGAGCAGCAATGGTGAACAATTGAGAGCTGAGATAAGAAAAGCAAAAGAACTCACAAACAAGCCTTTTGGAGTAAATATAATGCTGATGAGCCCGTTCACTGATGAAGTAGCCAAGGTGGTCATCGAAGAAAAAGTCAAGGTAATAACCACAGGTGCAGGAAATCCTGGTAAATATATGCCTGAGTGGGTCAAAGCGGGGATCAAAGTGATCCCGGTAGTCCCTTCGGTCGCTTTCGCGAAAAGAGTTGCTTCGGCAGGTGCGGTCGCAGTGGTTGCTGAAGGGACTGAAGCCGGTGGTCACATAGGGGAGCTGACGACCATGGTGCTTGTACCTCAGATAACCGATGCTGTTGATATACCTGTGGTAGCCGCAGGAGGAATAGCTGATGGCAGAGGGTTTGCCGCAGCGCTTATGCTTGGAGCGCAGGGGGTCCAGATGGGAACAAGATTTGTGGTAGCAGATGAGTGCAGAGCACATATAAATTATAAAGAACGTGTGATAAAGGCTAAGGATAGAGATACTATCGTTACAGGTAGAAGAACAGGACATCCTGTAAGATCTCTCAACAGTTCTTTTTCAAAGGAATTTCTAAAGTGCGAAAAGGATGAAGGGTACTCTGTTGAGGCACTTGAAGCCTTAGGAGTCGGTGCTTTGAGAATGGCTGTTATGGACGGAGATCCTGTGTGCGGATGTTTTATGGCAGGACAGAGCGCTGCGCTTGTTACAAAACAGCAGACTGCAGCTGAAATCATTTCAGAGATCGTGAGTGAGGCTGAATTACTTCTGAGAGAGAGTTCGAAATGGCTGGGGTAGGATTTGTTTTTGCCGGACAAGGCTCACAATATCCGGGAATGGGTGCCGATCTCTACAGTGACTTCACCTGTGTGCGTGAGATTTTCGACATGGCTGAGTTTAAGAGACCCGGTATCAAAGAGATCTGCTTTCATGCAGGAAGTGAGATGCTGAACAGAACTGTTAATACACAACCTTGCCTTTTTCTTGTTGAAGTAGCTGTTGCTGCTGTTCTTGATGAGAATGGCATCAAAGCTGATTCCGCAGCCGGATTCTCAGCCGGAGAGACGGCAGCTTTGTGTTATTGCGGAGTTATGGATATCGAACAGGCTTTTGATTATACTATCATACGTGCCGCAGCTATGGATGAGACAGCCTGTGATGTCAAAGGCAAAATGGCGGCGGTACTCAAGACAGATGCTGATACGATCGGTGATTTCTGTGAAAGTATTGGTGATGTATGGGCAGTCAATTTCAATTGTCCCGGACAAACTGTTATCTCCGGAAGACCTGAAAGTGTTGACCGTGTGGTCAGCAGGATAAAAGCGTGTGGCGGCAGGGCAATAGAACTAAGCGTAAGCGGAGCTTTCCACAGTCCTTTGATGAAAAATGCTGCCGATAAAGCAAGCGGATATTTGAAATGTATAGAACTTAATGAACCTGTGACTCCTATATACTCTAACACTAACGGGGAGCGGATAAATAAAGAAGATTTGCCCGGGATCATTACTGAACAGATTTGTTCACCTGTGTTTTGGGAGAAAACTGTCAGAGCAATGTACAGGGATGGAATCAGGACATTTGTTGAGATCGGGCCGGGAGAAGTGTTGTCAGGCCTTATCAGACGCATGTTTCCGGATACTGTAACTTGCAGTATTTCTGATACAGCCGGATTGGAAAGGTTTATTGAGACTATCGGAGCTAAGGAGAAACCGTATGCTTAAAGGAAAAACAGCAGTCGTCACAGGAGGCTCCAGAGGAATAGGAGCTGAAATTGCAAATAAACTAGCGCAGAACGGAGCAGATATCGCTTTGTTATACGCCGGTAATGATGAAGCTGCATCAAAGGTAGTTTCTGCTATATCTCGATCGGGTAATAAATGTGTTGCATATAAATGCGATGTCTCTGATTTCAACTCATCCCGCAATACTGTGGAGCGGATCATAACTGATTTCGGAGAAATCGACATTCTTGTGAATAACGCCGGTATAGTGCGTGACGGATTTGTTTTGTCGATGCAAGAAGAGGATTTTGACGATGTTATAGCTGTGAATCTGAAGGGTTCATTTAATATGATAAAGCATGTGTACAGGCACATGATGAAGAGAAGAACAGGCAGGATCATCAACATTTCTTCTGTTGTAGGCTTGTCGGGAAATGCCGGACAGAGTAATTATGCTGCTTCGAAAGCGGGGCTGATCGGTCTGACAAAATCAACAGCTAAAGAGCTTGCGGGGAGAGGGATCACATGTAATGCCGTCGCTCCCGGATATATTGAGACGGATATGACGGCTTCATTGAGCGAAGGTGTAAAGGCGGGTTATATTTCTGCGATACCTATGAGGCGTGCGGGAAATGGCAGTGAAGTGGCTGATGCGGTTTTGTTTCTTGCGAGCAATATGGCAGATTACATAACAGGTGAAGTTATTAAAGTTGATGGAGGACTTTCAATGTGAGAAGTGCGAGTTATTCAGACAGAAAGGTTGCAGTAACAGGAATGGGAGTAGTTTCCCCGCTTGGTTGTGATATTGAGACGTTTTGGAAGAATATCACCATTGGGAAGTGTGGGATAGAAAGGATAACAAAGTTCGATCCGTCAGGTTTCAAGGTTCAGATCGCGGCTGAAGTAAGAGATTTTGATCCTCTTATGTTCATGGAGAAAAGTCAGATAAGAAAAACAGATCTTTTCGTGCAATATGCAGTCGCAGCTGCCGCAATGGCTATGAAGGACAGTGGATTGGCAGATTTTTCAGACGGTTACAAAGGTGAGATGGTCGTTAGTGGTGTAGAACCCGGGCGTTTGGGTGTGTATGTCGGTTCCGGGATAGGCGGTATGAATACTTTTATCAGAGAGGTCAATAAACTAAATGACAGTGGACCTAATATGGTTTCACCGTTCTTTGTGCCTATGATGATAGGGAACATTGCTGCAGGTACCATAGCTATACAATATGGTGCACAGGGAGTAAATCTTCCGGTCGTAACTGCCTGTGCGACAGGTAGTCACTCTATCGGTGAAGCATATTACGCGATAACTCAAGGCAGGGCTGATGTCATCATTGCAGGAGGTTGTGAGGCAGCGATCAACCCTTTAGCGATCGCCGGCTTTACAAACTGTATGGCCTTAAGTAAGCGCAGCGACCCTGAAAGCGCTTCGATTCCTTTTGACAGAAGAAGAGACGGATTTGTTATTGCAGAAGGTGCCGGAATACTTGTTCTTGAAGATTTAGATCACGCGATCGACCGGGGAGCGAAAATATACGGTATGTTATCCGGTTACGGCAATACTTGTGATGCATATCATATAACTGCTCCGCATCCTGAAGCTGAAGGAGCTGCCTGTGCTATCAGGATCGCCGTAAAGGACGCATGTGATAATAACAAGGATCTTGAGATCAAACTTAATGAAGATCCAAAGATTTATATAAATGCACATGGTACAAGTACTCCGCTGAATGACAGGTCTGAAACTCTTGCGATCAAGAAAGGGCTTGGTGAAGAAATGGCATATAAAGCTGCTGTCAGTTCAACTAAGTCAATGACAGGACATATGCTGGGTGCTGCCGGTGCTGCTGAAGCTGTTGTTTCGCTTCTCGCTCTGCGGGACGGGATAATTCCCCCTACGATCGGTTACGAAGAACCTGATCCGGACTGTGATCTTGATTATACTCCGAATAAATCCAGGAAAATGCAGGCTGATCTTGCACTTTCGATATCACTTGGATTCGGAGGTCATAATGCATGCATAGCCTTTACGCGTGCAGAGAACATCAGAGGTGAAAAATAGATGGATACAAAGCTTATTAAAGAAATCATAGATATAGTAGAACGATCTTCTATATCTGAACTGGAAATTGAAGAGGGCGGCTGCAGGATCCGTGTAGGTAAAAGTAAAGATAAGACAAGGGTACAGGAGATCAAGCAATTTGTACCGGCGAAGAGCGAAACGGAACCAAAAGTCGCACTAAATGATTCACTTCCTGAAGGTGATGCGATTCCTGCACCTATGATCGGAGTTTTCTACACTGCAGCATCTCCTGACGCGAAGCCTTTCGTTAAGACGGGAGACAAAATCAGTAAAGGTGATGTGTTATGTATCATTGAGGCTATGAAATTGATGAATGAGATCACCGCTGACAAGGATGGGGAGATCGTTGAGATATGTGCTTTAAACGGGCAGGTCGTTGAGTTTGGGCAAACGATCTTCCGTATAGCCTGATAGAAGTGATGTGTGCGGAGGATGTATGAACAGAACAGATATAATGGAAATATTGCCTCACAGAGCATCGATGCTTCTTGTGGATGAGGCCTTTAAGACAGGTGAACACAGTGCTTCCGGGAAGTATACAGTAAGAGGAGATGAATGGTTTCTGGACGGTCATTTCCCCGGGAACCCTGTTGTGCCCGGAGTTATTCTATGTGAAATCATGGCTCAGACTTGTGCGGTGATACTCGCTGATGAAGTTAAAGGGGCAACTCCGTACTTTACCGGTCTTAATAAAGTTAAATTCAGAAGGAAGGTCTTGCCGGGCGACAAGCTTGAGATCAGTTGTGATGTTACTGGAAGTAAGGCCTCATTTTATTTTGCTAAAGCCAAAGCAAAAGTCTGCGGCAACCTTGCTGCAAGCGCGGAGTTTTCTTTTGCCATCGTAAGAGAGGAGGGCTCTTAATGTTCAGAAAGATCCTTGTTGCTAACAGGGGAGAGATAGCCGTAAGGATCATCAGGGCCTGCAAAGAAATGGGTATACTGACAGTTGCTGTATTTTCCACTGCAGACCGGGATGCTTTGCACGTGAGTCTGGCTGATGAGAGCTATTGCATCGGAGGACCTTCGGTTACGGAAAGTTATCTTAATATGGGTGCGGTTATAACTGCTGCTGTTGTTACCGGATCAGAAGCTATTCATCCCGGATATGGTCTTTTGTCTGAAAATTCGGTTTTCGCAGCACTATGCGATCAATGCAATATCGTATTTATCGGTCCGTCTGCGGAATCTATTGCTATGATGGGAGATAAGAACGAAGCAAGGCTGGCCATGATCAAAGCGAATGTTCCTGTTATACCGGGAACGGAAATACTCGCTGATCCTGATGAAGCGGAGAGAAGAGCTTGTGATATCGGATATCCTATCCTGATAAAAGCCAGAAGCGGTGGCGGAGGAAGAGGTATACGTCTTGTTAAAGCAAAAGATGAGCTGCGAAGAAATTTTCAGGCTGCGGCTGCTGAAGCTGAAAAGGCTTTCGGCGATCCCGGGCTATACCTTGAAAAATATCTTACGGGTGTGAAGCACATAGAGATGCAGATCCTTGCAGATAAATCGGGCAATGTTATTTGCCTTGGTGAAAGAGATTGTTCTGCACAGCGAAGAAATCAGAAACTGATGGAAGAAAGCCCTTCTGTAGCTATAGATGACGCTGCAAGGGCAGAACTTGTAGGCATAACAACAGCTGCCGTAAAGTCTATTGGATATCACAACGCCGGAACGATCGAATACCTTTATGACGGGAAAGATGGTTTCTATTTTATGGAAATGAACACAAGGCTTCAGGTTGAACATCCTGTTACAGAAATGGTGACGGGGATCGATCTTGTACAATGGCAGATACGAATAGCATACGGACTGGTTATTCCTTTCACACAGCAAGATATAGAGCTGAAAGGCCATGCTATCGAGTGCAGGATAAATGCTGAAGACCCTGAACATGATTTCAGACCGCAATGCGGCACGATCGAAACTCTGCATATACCCGGAGGACCGGGAGTAAGATTTGACTCAGCGGTTTACAGAGGTTATTCGATCCCTCCGTATTATGATTCTATGATCGGAAAACTTATCGTTCACTCAGGTAGCAGAAGTGAGGCTCTGAGAAAAATGCATGCTGCACTATGTGAACTCGTGATCGGTGGTATTGCGCATAATGCAGACTTACAAAGACGGATACTAAAAGACAAACGTTTCATTTCGGGAAAATATGATACAGGACTGATCAGTTCTATGATTTTAAAACCGGAGGTAAGAACGGATGTTAAATAAGGATTCATTCAAAAACCCTGAGCTCTGGCTTGAAAAGCACAACAAGAATAAGCTTGTAGGAGAACGTCCGGAAACCTTGCCAAGCATTCCTGAGGAATTGTGGCGTTCCTGTCCGGCTTGCAGAAAACCTTCATTAGCTGATGCGGTAACAGATTTATTGGAGGTGTGTCCGCAATGCGGCCATCACTTCAATTTGAGCGCAAGAAAGAGGATAGATATAACTGCTGATGAAGGGTCATTTATTGAATTGTTTACTGTGGTAGGTGAAAGAGATGTTCTCAAATTTCCGGGATATAAAGATAAACTGGAGTCGGCTAAGGCGGCAAGCGGAGAAGAAGAATCAGTGATCTGTGGAAAATGTACTATTGGAGGATATGAAACTGTTCTTTGTGTTATGGAGCCTGCGTTTATGATGGGAAGCATGGGACGAGTTACCGGAGAACGTATCACAATGGCTTTCGAAATGGCAGTTTCGTCTGAACTGCCTGTTGTTGTTTTCTGTGCGTCGGGCGGTGCGCGTATGCAGGAAGGAATGTTTTCGCTTATGCAGATGGCTAAGACCAGTGGTGCGGTTAAGTTTCACAGTCTGGCAGGGTTATTCTATCTTTCGGTAATAACAAACCCGACAACCGGAGGTGTTACAGCCAGTTTCGCAATGGAAGGTGATGTTATAATCGCTGAACCGGGTGCGCTGATAGGGTTTGCAGGTCCGAGAGTTATTGAGCAGACGATCAGACAGAAATTACCGGAAGGATTTCAATCTGCTGAATTTGTTTTGAGTAAGGGTTTTCTTGATGCTGTAGTGCAGAGAAAAAGGCTGAAGACTTTCATAACTTCAATGTTAAAAGCTCATTCATGATTAAAGGAGCATAATAATGAAAATATCTGCATATGAACAAGTTAAGATAGCCAGATCAAATGAGCGGCCTACTTCACTTCAATATATCAATGAGCTGTTCGATGGATTTATTCCTTTGGCGGGGGACAGAAAATATGGTGAAGATAAGGCAATCGAAGGAGGCATAGCATTTTTCGATAACATACCGTGTACTGTTATCGGACTTGAAAAAGGTAGTGATACTTCAGACAGGATATCCAGAAATTTCGGATCAGCACATCCGGAAGGGTACAGAAAATCACTAAGACTCATGAAACAGGCAGAGAAATTCAGAAGACCGGTCATATGCTTTGTTGATACAGCCGGAGCTTTCTGCGGCATTGCTGCTGAGGAACGAGGCCAAGGACAGGCGATCGCAGAAAATCTGATGGAAATGATGACTCTTAAAACACCGGTGCTTTCAATACTCATCGGAGAGGGAGGCAGCGGAGGTGCTTTGGCTCTTGCTATAGCTGATGAAGTATGGATGATTGAAAACTCGGTTTATTCAGTAATTTCACCTGAAGGCTGCGCTAGTATTTTATGGAAAGATCCTTTGAAAGTCGAACTGGCAGCGGAAAGCCTTGGGCTAACTGCTCATGACCTCATAGGATTTGGGATCATAGATAAGATAATACCTCTTGATTTCACTGTTCTGAAAAATGAAATCGCGGGATTCCTGACCGGGAGCTCTGAATTGGATGCGAATGATATCGTCAGCAGAAGATACGCAAGATATAGAAAATTCTAATTCTTGATCCTACACATCAATTATCGAAAGCAAAATTATTGGGCGTCTCTTGGTTTTATTATATAAATAATCACGTATCTGATCGCGGAGTTTATTAGTCTTAAGCGCGTCTTTCAGGCTTCTGTCTGAGTTTTCGGTTTTATGAACGTATGAATATACCTTGGATAAACATTCACTGACTATTTCTTCGGCTTCAGACTCATACAGAAATCCTTTGGTATGAACGACAGGATCGCCAAGCATCACATCGTTGTCAAGATCGACAGCTATGGCTATACTGACAATGCCTTCGTCCGATAAAGTGATGCGCTCCTTTAAAACTGAGTTTCCGGCTTCGGCATAACCTGTTCCGTCGACCATGATCCCTTCTGCAGGAACCGAACCTTTGATCTGTGCCTTTTCCTTCGTTATTTCCAGAATGTCTCCGTTATTCAGCAGGAAAATATCATCCAAAGATTTACCCATCCGCTGTGCGAGCTGAGAGTGCTGGAAAAGCATGCGGTATTCACCATGCATAGGTACAAAATATTTACTCTGAACCAACTGGTGCATGAGCTTTAACTCTTCCTGGTAAGCATGTCCTGAAGCATGTACTTCAGCAAGAGAAGCATAGATGACATTTGCACCTCGAAGATAAAGTTCATTTATGACTTTGTAAATCGATTTCTCGTTACCCGGTATCGGTGACGACGAGAGTATAACAGTATCTTTAGAGCTGATTTCGATCTTCTGGTGTTCGCTGAATGCCATTTTAGTAAGTGCGGCAAGCGGTTCACCCTGACTTCCGGTTGAAATTATAACAACCTTAGCCGGGTCAAGATCCTTTATCCTGTTAACATCAATAAGAGTATCAGGTTTAACTGTCATATAACCTAAAGAGTTAGCCGCGGTAAAAACATTGACAACACTTCGTCCGATAAGACAAACTTTTCGGTCAAATCGTTCAGCAGCGGTGAAAATCTGTTGCATTCTGTATATGTTGGATGAAAACGTAGCAACAATTATCCTTCCGGGAGCTTTCTCGAAAATGCCGGAAAAGGAGTCGCCTACCTTACTTTCGGACATTGAAAATCCCGGTTTCTCGACATTAGTGCTTTCGCACATCAGAAGAAGAGGCTTTTCTCTGCCGACTTCAGCCAGTCGGTGCAGAGAGATGGGATCACCGTTGATAGGAGTAAAATCGATCTTGAAATCACCTGTATGGATCACAGTTCCTACCGTAGTACGTATTGCCAGAATATTGGCATCGGCTATGCTGTGATTTGAATGTATGAATTCTACAGAAAACAGACCGGCTTTGATCACATCTCCATCTTCAACAGGATGAAGGTCAAGGTTCTTCAGGGATCCGCCGCGGTCTTCCATCTTGGATCTTATCAATGCTATTGCAAGTTTTGATCCGTAAAGTGGTGCTTTGACTTCTTTAGTAAGCCAAGCTACGGCACCAATGTGATCTTCATGACCATGTGTGAAAAAGACACCGCGTACCCGGGATCTGTTCTTGAAAACATAAGTCATGTCAGGAATAACTATGTCGATTCCCGGCATATCATCTTCCGGAAATCCGATTCCGCAATCTACGATGATGATATCGTTGCCGTACTCATAAACGAACATGTTCTTGCCGATCTCACGCATCCCCCCTAACGGAATAACTTTAAGAGGTTTGATTTTAGGAGTATTGGGCTTGTTCGTCGGAACCATGGTCTTCTTCTTCTTACTGTTGAATTTATCTGAACTTATCATGTTTTGTTTCATTTTTCACCTTAATTATATTGATACTGATTAATAATAGCATATCATCGGGTGTTTGTGTATAATTTATGCTTGCATTGCACTTAGAGGATGTGATAGAATACCACAGTACTTTAGCGACAGGAGGTGAGAACAATGCCGAATATCAAATCAGCTATAAAGCGTGTCAGTGTTACTGCGAAGAAGACTGAAGTAAACAAGCAGCAGAAAAGCGCTGTGCGTACAGATATAAAGAAAGCAAGAACTGCTGTTGCGAACGGAGCACCCGACGCTAAGGAAACTGTAGATAAGGCTATGGTCAGGATAGACAAGGCTGCTTCCAAAGGATATATGCACAAGAATACTGCAGCTCGTAAGAAGTCCAGACTTGCAAAGGCTCTTAATACTGCTAAATAATTAGTAGAAACTGATTAGAAGAATCGTGGACGGGGGCAATTTACCCCCGTCTCTATTTATGTTATGATGATTTCCGGAGGTGACCTGATATGAAAGTTATTTTGTTAGAAGATGTTAAATCTCTGGGTAAAGCTGATGACATCGTCGAAGTGAATCCGGGGTATGGTAATAATTTCCTTATAAAGAAGAAACTGGCACTTGAAGCAACACCTGAAAACTTGAACTCTGTTAAAATGAGAAAGAAAACAGCAGAGGAAAAGGCCCGTCTGGAGTACGAGGAGGCTTTGAGATCCGCTGAGGTGATGAGTGGAAAAGTATTTGAACTTCCTATGAAATGTGGTGAAGGCAGCAGATTATATGGTGCCGTGACAGGTATGGATGTAGCTCGTGCAGCTGAGGCTGCAGGGTTCAGAGTAGATAAAAGAAATATAACGATAAATTCGCATATAAAGACTCTGGGGCTTTATGATGCTGAAATAAAGCTTCATAATAAGGTGAGTGTAAATATTAAATTAAACATTGTTGACGCAGGTAAGAAATAGCTGCCTAAGAATGTTTTATATCGTTTACAGGAGAATGTATGTCATCGGGTAAACAATATTCAGACAGTATTGATCATCAGGGAAAGATCCCTCCGAACAATCTTCAGGCTGAGCAGTCTGTACTTGGTGCTGCTATGTCATCAGAGAAAGCTCTATCTGAGATAGTCTCGATACTAAGATCAGAGGATTTTTACAGACCCGACCACAGACTGATATACGATGCGATAACTGAATTATATTTAGCAAGTAAGCCGGTAGATATACTTACAGTGTCTGATGCTTTAGAAAGTAAGTCGATGTTGATCAAGGCCGGGGGGCTGGCTTATATCAGCAGATTACCGGATCTTGTCCCTTTTCTGAGCAATGCGTCACAATATGCCGATACAGTAAGACAGAAAGCTATTTTGCGTAAACTGATCAATTCACTTGATGAGATAAATGCACTTTGTTTTGAAGATGGGCGAAATGCAGGTGATTTACTCAGTGTGGCTGCTAAAAGGATATATGATATCCGTGAAAACCGTGATGCATCAGGGTTTGAGAGTCTTAAAGAAATAGTTTCGCGTACTATAGAAGAAATCAACAACATGAAACTTACGAAGACCAGCGACAGACTCATACGGACAGGTTTTCTGAAACTCGACAGGGCTCTCGGAGGAATAGCAAAGGGAGCTTTGGTAATTCTTGCAGCAAGGCCTGCAATGGGTAAAACTGCATTTGCATTGAATATCGCACAGAAGGCAGCAATGCTTTATAATGTTCCGGTAGCGATCTTCAGTCTTGAGATGTCGAAAGAAGAAGTCGGCAACAGAATGCTTAGCGCTCAGGCTCTTATCAACTCAAGGATACTCAGGAACGGTGACATTAGGCAGGAGGATTGGGATAAGATCGCTAAAGCCCTTCCTGTGCTGTATAAAACACAGGTTTATGTTGATGACCGTTCAGGTACAAGTGTTGTTGAAATGTTATCAAAGTGCCGTCAGTTAAAGCTTGAGAACAAGCTGGGTATGGTTATAATCGATTATCTTCAGCTAATGAGTTCGGGGTCTTCAAGGAACGATGGAAGACAACAGGAGATTTCCGAGATATCAAGATCACTTAAGATCATGGCGAAAGAACTTCAGGTACCGGTGATAGCTCTTTCTCAGCTTAGCAGGGCATGTGAAGCAAGACAGGATAAAAGACCTATGCTTGCTGACCTCAGGGACTCCGGTGCTATTGAGCAGGATGCGGATATAGTTATGTTTCTGTACAGGGATCATTATTATGAACACGAACAGATGCAGCTTGATATCGAAGAAGCTGAATTAATTGTAGCGAAGAACCGCGCAGGTCAGACCGGGACTGTTAAGATGAATTGGTGGCCGAAGCATGTTATGTTTTTCGAACCTGAAGACAGCAGTGCTCCGCAGGATCCTGCAGGTTAACATAATATGGATGATTTGGGAAAAGATCCTGTTTCAAGGATAATACTTAAAGCGAAAGATACGATAATGAAACACCGAATGCTGCCAAATGGCTCTTGCGTGTATGCAGGTGTTTCCGGTGGAATGGATTCTATGTGCATGCTTTCTGTTCTTATGGCACTGTCCGCCGAACTCGGATTTTCCTTGAAAGTGTGTCACTTCAATCATTTGCTCAGGGACAAGGAATCGGACGATGATGAAATATTCGTGGAGGATTTCTGCCGGGAAAACGGATTGGAATTCATTAATGATAAAGGAAATGTGTCTGAGTTTTCGGAAACCAACGGGCGAGGTGTGGAAGAATCGGCGAGGATCATGAGGTATGCTTTTCTGAATAGAGTTGCTGATGCTGCTGACTCCAGGATAGCAGTCGCGCATCATATGACAGATCAGTTTGAAACTGTTTTGTTTAATCTTTTAAGAGGTTCAGGAACTGCGGGAATGGCGGGAATGAAGTATGTATCGGGTAAGATCATCAGACCGTTACTTGATTGTTCAAGAGAAGATATCGAAAAATATGCTGAAAATTCAGGGCTTGACTACAGAACTGACAGCACTAATCTGAAAGCTCTGTGTGACAGAAATAAGATCAGGCTGAATATTTTGCCGGTATTCAGGGAAAATTTTGGCAGAAATGTAATTGAAAGTACGATAAGAACATCGCAATTGTGCAGACAGGATGATGACTATATTAGCAGCCTTGCATTTAAGTTATATAATGAATTGAGAGATCAGAATGGAATACCACGCGAATCGGTAACTGATGCACATCCGGCTATATCATCGAGACTTATACGGATCGAATATGAGAGGGCAAGGGGTGATCTGAAGGATCTTTCATTTAAACATGTTCAGATAATAATCAGATACCTGGAAAGTTCAGCCGGAAGGGGTACTCTCGATCTCCCGGGCGGATTAACTGCCGTATTGTTCAAAGGGCGTTTCAGTATAACACGTAAAGGAGAAAGCCGGTCATGATTGGAAATGCTTTTGTTTTTGTTAATTTGTTAACTGTAATGACATAATTTAACTATTTATTCTTATTCCGGTATGATATATTTTTGACATGGAGGATTTATGGGAGTAAATATAGATAAGGTACTGATAACTCGTCAGGAGATAGAAGATATGGTGACGAGATTAGGAGCGGAAATAACTAATGATAATAAAGGCAGAAAAGTTTTACTTGTCTGCGTTTTAAAGGGCGCTTTTATATTTCTTGCTGATCTTGTCAGACACATAGATCTTCCTCTTGAAGTTGACTTTATGTCAGTATCAAGTTATGGGAATAATACAGACACAAGCGGAGTCGTAAGGATACTCCGGGACCTTGATACCGATATTACAGGTAAACATGTTATAATCGTTGAAGATATAATTGATTCAGGGCTGACACTAAGACATCTTAAGGAGCTTCTTTCTACAAGAAATCCCGCGAGCATATCTATATGTACAGCTTTCGATAAACCTGACAGACGTAAAGCGGAAGTCAAAGTCGATTACAGAGGAATGATCATTCCTGACGAGTTCGTTGTCGGGTATGGGTTGGACTTTGCAGGAGACTACAGGCATCTTCCGGATGTATGTATTTTGTCAGATGATGGAGGGGATAAAGAATGAAGAAACCGGCACCGCTAAAAGGTATGTCTTTCTACGCTATAATGCTTGTGGTAATTATAGCGTTGTCTTTTTTCGTATCGCGTAACACAGGTCGTGACCAAGTAAAGGTTTCCGATGTTATTTCTCAGATCGAAGCGGGAAGTATATCTGAAGTAACTGTATACGGTTATTCTCTTATAGCCATCCCTAAGAATCCTGCTGAGGGTGAACCGAAGGAAATCACGGTCAAAATATCTGCTTTCTGGATGGAACAGGTATATGATGCTCTGAAAGCTGCTAAGTCTGCTGATCCGGCATTCATTTTCGACTATAAAGAACCTGTTGATTTTTCCACCTGGATAAATTTGATATTTCTTGTGCTAATGGTAGGAGGAATAGCCCTTTTCTTCTGGATCACATATAATCGTCAGAGTGCAGACGGTAAGTCAGCTATGAGTTTCGGCCGGAGCAAAGCAAGACTAAGTGATCCAACCAAGAATCCGGTTACCTTTGACGATGTTGCAGGAGCCGATGAGGAGAAAGAAGAACTTACTGAAGTCGTTGATTTTCTGAAGAATCCGGCAAAATACATTGAACTTGGAGCCAAAATACCCAAAGGCATACTGTTAGTGGGTTCTCCGGGAACAGGTAAGACTCTTCTTGCTAAAGCTGTTGCAGGAGAAGCTAAGGTGCCGTTTTATTCTATATCCGGATCTGATTTTGTGGAGATGTTTGTTGGAGTAGGGGCATCAAGAGTCAGAGATATGTTTGACACAGCTAAGAAAAAGTCTCCTTGTATAGTGTTCATCGATGAGATCGATGCTGTCGGACGTCACAGAGGAGCCGGTATGGGCGGCGGACATGATGAGAGGGAACAGACTCTTAACCAACTGCTTGTTGAAATGGACGGATTCGGACCTAATGAAGGTGTAATAGTTATGGCCGCTACCAACAGGCCTGATATATTGGATCCGGCACTTCTCAGACCCGGAAGATTTGACAGAAGGATAACTGTTACAAGGCCTGATATTAGAGGCAGAGAAGAAATACTGAAGGTACATGCAAGAAATAAACCTATAGGAAGTGATGTAGATTTGAAAGAGATAGCTAAGATAACACCGGGATTTACAGGTGCGGATCTTGCTAATCTTCTTAACGAGGCAGCATTGCTTACTGCACGAAGATCAGCGAAGAAAATAACGTATTCCGATATTTCTGAAGCTGTTTTCAAGATCATGGTAGGACCTGAAAAGAAAAGCAGGATAATAAGTGAGAAAGAGCGGAAACTGACAGCATATCATGAAGCCGGACATGCTATCGTGCTCAGAACAAAATCTGAAACTGACAAAGTTGAGAGAGTATCGATTATTCCTTCAGGTGCAGCAGGCGGATATACAGCTCATAAACCACATGAGGATTCATATTATACGACACGCAATAATCTTATTATAGAAATAATGGTATCATTAGGAGGCAGAGCTGCCGAACAACTTGTGTTTAATGAAATAAGTACAGGAGCATCATCTGATCTTCAGAACTGTAACGCTATTGCAAGGGATATGGTCACTAAATATGGGATGAGCGAGAAAATACCTAATATGGTTTTCGCATCAGAAGGTGAGGTTTTCCTTGGCAGAGATTATGGTCACGTGAGAAATTACAGCGATAATCTTGCTTCAATAATCGATGATGAGATCAAGAGTATAATAAACACTGCCTATAATGATACGCTTACTCTTCTTCAGGATAAAAGAGATGTGCTGGAGAGGCTTGCAAATACTCTTCTTGAGAAAGAGAAAATAGATTCACCTGAGTTTGAGGCGGTATATAACGGTGTTGAATACATTCCTGTTATAGTGCCTGAAGAACAGCAGTCATCAGATGAGAATACAGAAAACGAGCGCACCACTGATAATCAGACTGAGAAGCCGGCGGATGGATCGAGTAACTAATTGCATGCTTGTTGTTATAGTATAAATAAGGCTGTTACCTGATTTACTAAGGTAACAGCCTTGTTTTAGTGTGCCAAATCAAATAGGGGTTATCAATTACCGTATTTCTGTGTTAGATAATCGCTTGCACTGAGAGCTGCGATAGCGCCCTCGCTTGCAGCAATAATTATTTGCTTATAAGGGAATTCTCTGACATTACCTGCTGCGAACACTCCCGGAATATTAGTCTGCATTCTTTCATCAGTTACTATCGCACCGCTTTCAGTCATATGGAGAATATCCTTAAAAACCTGTGTGTTGGGTATCTGACCGATCTCGATGAACAATCCGTCTCCATTGAAAATCTTTTCCTCACCGTTATCAAGGTCTAAGGTTTTTACACCTCTGAGCAAATTGTCGCCGATAATTTCAACTATCTTCGTCCTGAGGTGATAAGTTATTTTAGGATCAGCCATAACCTGGTCCAGCAGTACCTTATCAGCTCTGAACTGACTTCTGTGTAATATAGTCACAGATTTAGCATATTTGGATAAATCGAGAGCTGCTTCAGCTGCCGAATTTCCTCCGCCGGCAACTAATACATTCTTATTTCTGAACAGAGGTGCGTCACAAATTGCGCAGTAAGATACCCCCTTGCCAACAAAATCCCACTCACCCTGAACATTGAGAGAACGATAAACAGATCCTGTTGCAATTACCACCGTTTTACCTCTGTAAACATCACCATCAGAAAGAACGACTTCATGATCAGTACCCTTTCTTCGGTATTCGATCACATTTGCTGTTTCTGCAACAGGTACTTTATACTTCTCTAAATGGGCCGCAAACTTTTCAGCAAGCTCGTACCCGAGTATTGATTCGGTACCGAGATAGTTTTCTATCATAGCGGTATCATTGAGTTGGCCACCTCTATTCAGACTCAGAACAAGTACATCCAAACCTTTCCTTGATGCATACATAGCTGCATTCATACCTGCAGGGCCTGCACCAAGTACCAGCAAATCATATGTTTTATCTTTAATTATCTCATTCATTCTGCGTTCCTCCGTTTGGCAGTTATAGTTTCGCAAAGTAATATAGCATACGTCAAAAACATCATCAAGCATACAATGTGTTATAATCAAGAATATTTATATATCGTCCTTAACAATATAGCACTGTTTTAGAATGAAAGGAAATTGCAGAGTAATGGAACTTGCTTATACTGAAGTTATCATACGTCTTGCTTTAGCTGTATTGGTAGGTTTTCTGATCGGACTTGAGAGAGAGAGCCGTCACAGACCTGCGGGCATCAAGACCCACATGCTTGTATGTATTGGAGCTACAGTTGTTTCGCTTATTCAAATCGAGATCGTCTCGGATGTGGTCCGAAGGATAGGTGAGGATCCCTTGCTGAAAGATGTTCTCAAAGCTGATGTCGGAAGACTCGGAGCCCAGGTCATAAGCGGTATTGGTTTTCTTGGTGCAGGTACGATCCTGCGGACCAAAGGCTCGGTCAAAGGTCTGACAACTGCCGCTACACTATGGGCAGTGGCTTGTCTTGGTCTCGGTATAGGGATGGGATACTATTTCATTAGTATTTCCGCAGCAGTTCTGGTCATTGCGATCCTTACGCTTCTTCGATTGTTTCAGTCAGCAGTTGAGAAAAGAAAAGGGGTTAAAGAGATCGAGATGGTTTTCGTAAAGAAGAAAGAAACTATGGGCATGATATCAGAGTATTTCCAGTCAAAATTCATCAGGGTAGTCAGCATTGATTTTGCAGAAGAGCATGAGGAAACCTTCCATTTCGGGCAACCTGTATATAGGTGTGTCTACAAATTGATCATTCCGAGAACTGTTGATTTTAAAAATGTTATTATGGAATTGAGTATGGAAAACGATATAATAAAAGTCAATGAAGACGATAAAATGATATAGGAGGTGGGTCTATGGGCAATAATGGTTCAGAAAATAAATCAGGTTCCGAGACGATAGCTATCAAGGAGAGGAAAAGATGGCTCTTCTTTGGGCTTCCTTTTACTTTTACAACTTACAGACTCGGTAGCAAGGCTTTGACATTACGCAAAGGATTTTTCACAACGACTGAAGATGATATACAGCTTTTCAGAGTTCTTGATGTATCTGTCAAGAGATCCTTGATGCAGAAAATTGTTGGTATCGGAACATTGAATGTTATGTCAACTGATAAGACCCATCCGAATCTGGAAATCAAGAATATTAAAAGATGCAGGGATTTCAAAGAAGCTGTTGATGAACGTGTTGAGAAAGAAAGACTAAGACTTCGTTTCAGGACAGGTGAACTTATTGACAATGATCTTGATGTTGACGATGAGACGTTCGATAACAACTGATTTACTTAAGAAAGTCGAATAGTTCTATACCCGTAGCATAGCAGATATCTTCATGACATCTGAGAAGAGTGCATATCTCTTCGATCAGAGACCAGTTCTCGTTTCTCTCGAACTCGAAACTGTGCCCCCAGATATATAAGAGACCTGTTGCCCCGGGGTCTGATAATAACCTGAGAAAGCTATTGACCGTGATCAGTGCATCTCTGTGATGACAGGAGGGCCTCCAGACCATGAAATCATCAGGTATGCCGAAAGAACCTGTGGAATTTACGCATCTTGAATATTCAATTCCACATTCTTGTGCTGTTCGTATCACCCGGTCGTTATATGTGCCATATGGGTACGACATGCTTCTTATCGGATAACCGCAGATGTTTTCAAGATTTGCTTTATCTTTTATGATTTCGTCTCTAATTATGTCTTCGCTTACTTTGGTAAGATCATAGTGTCCAACGGTATGAGAAGAGATCTCGTGTCCCGCGAATAAACTTCTTAGTTCTTCGGGTTTCAGAAATCCTGCGGAACCTAAACGCCCTGAATTGATATGAAAAGTACCCTTCATCCCGTTTTCGTTCAAAATATCCACAAGTCTTTTATCATGAACAGTGCCATCATCGTAACTGAACGTGACCGCAAATCTTTTATTTCCCGGGAATAGTGATTTCTCGGACATTTGATTTACCTCTTTTCATAAAAACAAACAGTGATATGTTAGAATAATATCATAACGAGCGGAGGTTTTATATGATCATCAGAAGAGCCAGAGAAGATGATTTTGGTATTGTGTCAACTTTTCTAAAAGAAATAGCTGAACAGCACAGAAGGGGAAGACCGGATATCTTTAAGGAGGATGTACAGAAATACTCATATGAAGAGTATTGTGAATTATTATCAGACGATAGCAAACCGGTTTTCGTTGCAGAAAGCTTAGACGGAAACAAGATACTCGCACATGCTTTTTGCCGGATCATTATTCAACCTGAACGATCAGTAGCATTTAGCAGAAAGACTTTGTTTCTGGATGACCTATATGTTTCTCCTGAAGTAAGGGGGGGCGGAATAGGCGGTGAAATGATTAAATATCTTAAGAGTTTCGCACTGGAACAGGGTTGTTATAATCTTGAACTTAATGTGTGGGAGTTTAATGGCGGTGCAGTTTCATTTTATGAGAAACTAGGTTTGCATACTCAGAAAAGACAGATGGAATATGTTTTGAACGGAGACAGCTGATGAGAAGAGTGGTCAAAGCTTTGACCTTAGTATTATTTGTCCTGATCT
>Ga0265294_10003548_pt1 | contig 19904 bp, 12 predicted proteins | sample MunlanPumphouse3_FD_192504 | JGI IMG/M metagenome (GOLD analysis project Ga0265294, IMG submission 192504) | Groundwater microbial communities from a municipal landfill in Southern Ontario, Canada - Pumphouse #3 | ecosystem: Environmental > Aquatic > Deep subsurface > Groundwater | place...
ATAGGTTATTTAAACCAACCATAGAAACAAACATTGATTATGTAATCCCTACTTTTTAGGGATTTTCTTTTATTTTTATTCTTTTTCGTGATTTATGGTATAATTTACAATATTAAAAAAAAAAAATTAAGCGAAGTGAGAACATGAATAAACCGATTGACATAGCCAATGTAACCTTAAAAACCGAAAGATTAATTCTTTGGCCTTGGAGATATGAAGACCTTGATTTTTTTTGCCTATGCCAGGGTTGACGGAGTCGGTCAAATGGCAGGTTGGACTCCTCACAAAACCAAAGAAGATTCCTTGTACATTTTGGAAAAGTTTATTGAAGGGAAATAAACTTTTGCCCTAGAATAGGAAGGCAAAGCAATTGGTTCTTTAGGGGTAGAAACCTCCAATGAAATTGTGTTTTGGGAATTTCGGGATAAAAGGGGACGCGCTTTAGGTTTTGTGCTTTCCCAAGATTATTGGGAAAGGGGTCTAATGAACGAGCGCGGTGAAAGAAGTAATCCGTTATTTATTTGAAGTGGAAAAATTGGATTTTTTTCTTTTGGGGCCATTATATTGATAATTTCGCATCGATGCGCTTGCAGCAGAAATGTGGGTTCAAACCATACAAATTAATTAAATTACCAACTCCTGATGGGGGTTTTAAAGACGGAATATATAATATTTTGGATAGAGTTAAATTTGAAAAAAAGGTAGGAGTCAGGGAGGGGATTTAGAATCAATTGCTTCTTTCCTTTAATTTTTTAAATCAAATGAAAAAAAACTTGTTTCCAAATAGCGAAAACAAGTTTTATTAATTAACCGATTCCGTAATAACCGGTGCCGGATTGTTCGGGAATGAATGAACCAAATCCGCCGGTGGAATTGCGTTTTAATTTTAACATTACTAAAAAGCGGTATCCTAAATTCTTAAATCTTGACGGTTTTCTTATCTTAACCCTTTCGGGAAGGTGTTTGGCGCTTTTACTATGGAGAATCAGCAAACCGTCTTTTTGGTAACGGTAGAGGATGTGCGCCAAATCATTTTGGATTTGATTGCTATGCACAATGATTTTGGTGATGCGGTTTTGTTTTAAGAAGTTGCTGGAAGGCATATCTTGAGGAAAGATGGTCCAGCGATTATCGAAAACGCCGCGTTTTTTTGTTTTTGATTGCATTCTTTTAGAATCAAGTAGAAATACCGGAGGAGCATCGGGGGGAATATCCAATTCTTTCAAAATTCTTGCTCCTGCAAACAAACAATTTTGCAAATCCTCCCCATCGATTAAATTATAATGTTTATCGCCGCGCACTCCATTGTATAAAGGAACGGGGCGATAGCCCAGTTTAGCATAAGCCAAACCTTCTCTTATGCTTTCTCTTCCTTCCGTATCAACAATAATCATCGTGTTTCTTTCTGATTGATCTGTCCATTCAATTTTTAATTCATCCATTTGCACGACTGATTTTTCCGGAAGGGTGGAAAACAAAACCGGTTTTGCCCATTGGGTCCATTTTAACCCATAGGGTGCCCATGTTTCAAATGCTTCGATTCGACGGTCCATATATTGTCACTCCTTCAAAATTAAAATGGGAATATCTTTGGCGTTGGCATCAATCCTTGGATAGGGACTTATGCGACCATAGAAACCGGCTCTTTTACCGTTTACGGTAAATGCGCCAATGCATAAATGCATCTCTTCGTTTTCTGCGGTTTTTAAAGGCATGCTTTTAAACATTTCTTGGGCCACCCAATACTTGGGAGCTTTTTTTACCGCTTTGAGGATTTTTTGAAATTCTTTTTCGGTTAGCGCTTTTTTGATGGAAATAGCTTCGCCCACTCGGCCCAGCACCGGTTTATAGATCCAATTGCCTTTAACGTTTTTGACGAGTTTAGGGTCAATAGTTTTGGGAAGCAGTTTCTTCCAAGTGTCAATCTTTACGTTTAATTTATCCCATATCAGAGGAAGCCGCTTGGACTGGGTAAGAATCGCAATCGGATGATTGCAACTGGTAATTGTTTTTTGGAAATAATTTTGCCAATGGGTTTTATGGGGAAGGGATGTAAGCCATTCAAGGGGAAAAAACCTCAAAATGGCAGCGATTTTAATTTTCGGAGTAAGCATACTTGATACTCCTTGTTCATTCCAGGTTAAGTGATCCGGCGCTAAATAGTGCGCAAAGCGGTTGTTTTTATCCAGTAAATCCCCGAAAAATTGCATAACTTGAGAATCGTCCGAATAGGAAGTGGCATAAACTAAGCCGATATGACCATTTTCGGGAACTTTTTGCATAAACGCTTTTAACAGTTCGTTTCCCAAATGAAAGTGGGGTTTGACGTTTGTTAGGTATTTGCAGGCAATTTCCGGTAATATACTCCCTTCTGCATACCCACCCGGAACATCGCTGTTTACTTCGGAAATCATCCAACCGTTGGTTGTGGGATGAAAGTCAAAACGCATTAAACGAATATTATCCTTTTTTGAATAGTTATTAATCTTTAACATGGCTTTTTCGATTTTTCGGGGCAGTCCCAATTTTTTAATCAAATCCGGTTGCTTAAGCAAGGCTTCCTCGAGTTCCATGGTTTCTTGGGATAGTTTCTCCGCTTGTTCATCCAAATAATCTGCCGTTCTTTGATCCATTACCAGAACATAGTTTGATATCGTATTGTGGTCGCCAACTTGAGGATCCCATTTATAACCGTTGAAGATAACGTCGCTTCGGTAGGTGGGGTAGATTTCATCAGGTATTTTGACTAGTTTTATCATTTTAAAAGCCTTTCAAAATGATTGAATAAAAGGGGTTTTCGGGTAGTGACGGTAAAAAAAATAGAGCGACGATGGCAAGTGCCAAATAAACGATTCCCCAAAAGACGCTTATTCCCAAAGGGCCTTTTGTTTTATTTTTCAAATTCCCTTCCACTATTAAAGCAATCAACATCAGGGGTAGCATTGGCCAGGCTACCCAAAAATCGATAACGGTTTGGGATAAAGAAATCCAATCCCCTCCGGAAGCTCTGCCAAGAATCACTCCGCTTGCAAGGAGAAAGAAGCCCATCCTAATCCCCGCATTCATATCGCGGTCAATGGTTATTTTTTCGATAACCCCAGTAAGTTTATGAAAAATGATGTTTATGACGAAGAAGAGGATTAACCCCATTCCTCCAGCAAAGATTACGCACCACCATCCCGGTCCATCGCCAATATTGGCCCCGGCATAGATTAAACTAACCGCTAAATAAGCCCCGAAGATGGTAGGAAGCGCCGCTTTGTTGTTAAGATGGAAGATATCGTCTTTCCATGATAACCCCAAGAAAAGGGAAACCAAAATCAGGGAAATAAAAATCCAAGCATACCCAAGCACGATATAAAACATTTGATAAATTGGATTACTTACAACATCGAAAGAAGCCAGATAATTGACCGTAATGATAAAAATAATTAGGGCAATTAAAGGCATAAGAAAAAAAGCAAACCGCGCAAATGATACTCTTGATGGCGGCCATATTGAGTACAATGGGTAGAACCATTGAACCAAATAGAAGCCACATAAAATTAGGGAAATGATGAAGATAATGATTTCAAATTCTGACATATTGCCCTCCCTTGTTGCTAATGTTTATTATAGCATAACTTATTTAAAAAAAGTTTTAAATAATAAAGGGATTTGGGTTGATTGGCTTGGGGTAAAAAATGCAGGAAATCTTGAAAAAAGCTAAAATTGCAAGTATCCTTATAATATTTGCTAAAAATTGTCTTGTTATTTGATATAATGTGGTAAAGTAATCGATATTTGCTAAAGGAAAAGAAAGTATGAGCAAATATGATCTGGTATGGAAATTCATTCAAAGTAAGGATGTTGAAAAGCTTGATTTTTTGTTTTACGGAAGCGAAAGATAAATTGAGTTTTTCGCTTGATTAGTTAATGGATATCAAGCAATTAAAATATCCCTAAAAACAGACAATTATCATTGAGAAGGTGAAACAATAATGGATGTAATCACGGGTTTACAAAACAAAGACGATAAAAAAGCTTATGAGCTTTTTCAAGAAATGGCTGTCCAATCGGCCGAATCTGACCTTTATTACCCACTATTCGATGATTTTGTGGGGTTAATAAATCACGATAGTTCCTATGTCCGCACCAGGGGGTTTTGTATGGCATGTGCTCAGAGTAGGTGGGATGAGGAAAACAAAATTAAAAACAATTGGGATAAACTAAAAACCATGTTGCATGATGAAAAGCCGATAGCAGTTAGGCAATGCTTAAAGGCGCTTCAAGAAGTGGTTTTGTTCAAACCGGATTTAATCGATTTGATAAAAGAGGAACTAGCCAAAATCGATTTGTCAAAATACAAAAACACAATGTCGCCTTTAATCAAAAAAGATATTGAGGCTCTTTTTAAAGTAATGATTTAGTGATTAGGGAAGGTATAAACGATGATTTTAAATAGAACAAAGTGGTTAGATGAAGATAAACAGGCGTTTTTAGATTTCCTCAAAGCCAAAGGAAATCCCCATAAAGTTGCTTGGTCGCAAAACATTTTGCAAACCCCCTCGCCTGTTTTAGCGATTGCTACCAAAGAGCAGGTTGGTATTTGTAAGGAAATAATGAAAGGCAATTATCAATCATTTTTAGATTTACAGATTTTTGATTTTTATGAAACAATAGCCCTTTTTGGAATGATACTTTCCCGGATGAAATCTCTGGCGGAATTTAAACATTATTTTGATGTTTATCTTGACCAAATGAACTGCTGGGCTCATTGCGATTTGCTAAACTTCCCGTTATTAAGGGAAGAAAAAGCCTATTATTTGGATTTGTCGGAAAAATTTTATACCGATAAACGAGTAATGGTTAGACGCCTAAGTCTTTTTATTCTCTTCAAATGTGTAAATGAAAAAGAATTTCTTCCTCATATCTTTAACCGGATTAAATCGTTTCAAGATGAAAAGGAATATTATGTCATTATGATGGCGGGATGGTTGTTGTGCGAGTGCATTATTAAACATAAAGATGAAACATTGGCCTTTATGGAGAATAATGTTATTAATAAAAAGATCCAAAACAAAGCGATTCAAAAATGTCGGGAAAGCAATCGCTTTACCAAAGAAGAAAAAGATTTCCTTTGGAAATATAAGGTAAAATAATTTTTCGGTATTACGGAAAATTAGGTGATAAACATGAGAGTTTTATCCATTATTGACTCCTTTAAAGGAACCCTCACATCCGTTCAGCTGGGGCAAATTGCCACAAGTGTCTTTACAAAAAAAGGAATTGACGCGAAGTGGTTACCGATTTCGGATGGCGGGGATGGCTTTTTGGATACGATTGAGAATATTGTTAAAACCAAAAGGGTTAAAATAAAGGTTTTGGATCCTTTGGGAAGAGCAACAGAAACCTATTATCTGTTGGATGAAAATAAAAGGGAAGCCTATATTGAAATGGCGAAATGCAGCGGGATTAATTTATTGGTCAAAGAAGAGCTTAATCCCTTTATAACTTCTACCTATGGACTAGGGCAAGCAATTCATCATGCTATTGCCCAAGGCATTCCATCAATAACCGTTGGCATAGGCGGCAGTGCCACCAATGATGGCGGTTCCGGCATGTTGGAAGCTTTGGGGTGCAAGTTTTATGACAAAAACCGGCAACTTATTAAAAACATGTGCGGGGGAAAACTCGATTTAGTTCAATCAATTGATCCAAGTGCTTTGTTTGAAACAATCAAAGGGGTTGAGTTTATTGTTTTAAGCGATGTTACCAATCCCCTTTTAAAAGAAAAAGGAGCTTCCTTTGTTTACGCCAAACAAAAAGGGGCTAGTGTGGAAGACCTTCCTATTCTTGAGGCCAAGATGGAAAACTATGCCCTTGTTATGGAAACCTATTTTAAAAAGCAATTTCGCGACAAACCCGGTGCGGGAGCAGCGGGAGGTGTGGGATATGCTTTCCATAGTTTATTTAAGGCTGAGTTCCATTCCGGAATCGATTACATTCTTGATTTGGTCGATTTTGAAAATTTAATTAAAGATTTTGATTATTTAATTACCGGAGAGGGCAAAATCGATAGGCAAAGCTTAGCAGGAAAAGTCATAATAGGTATTACAAAAAGAGCAATCAGTAAAAAAATAATTTGTGTTTGTGCCCTAAGTGAAATCAGTTTGAGTGATTTAAACAATCCCAACATTGTGGGAATCTATTCCATTGTGGGAAGAATTGCCTCAAAGGAAGAATCAATGCAAAATCCCCAAAAATATTTTGCAAAGCTTTGCGAGGAGATAATATTCGCTTAAAAAGTATTGTGAAATATAGGGTGGATAATATAAAACAAAAAAGGAGGGGCCTATGCCCTTTCCAAATGTTGAGCAACCAGAAATAATAATGTTATCAGACACCGTAAGATTGCGAAAATATGACGGTAACTATGAAATTGGACTTCCTTGGTATCAAGACCCCGAAGTATTTCCTAATTCGGAAGGAATACTTGATGATAGAAAAGTCCTCGATTTAAAATATGTTCAAGAAATGTATGAGTGGTTAGACGAGAATGGCGAACTGTACTTTATTGAAGTACGGGAAAATGATGTTTTTATTTCAATCGGTGACATCACCATTAAACCAGAAAATCCTCCCATCGCCATCGGGGGGGATCGATATAGGGGAAAAGGAATGGGAACATTGGTAATGAAAGCGGTAATTGAGCGTTTAAAAAACGTTAGGATATAAAAAAATAACCAATTCCCCGATTTACAAAGGAAATAAAATCTCGCAAAAAATGCATGAGAATTTAGGATTCGTCAAGGTTGGCGAAACAGATACCGAATATTTATTTGAGTTAGGATTGAATTAATCAGTATCTCGGTTTTTATTAGGTAATAAAAACCAGCTCATTTTTAACGAAAAAAGTACCAGGGTAAATATAAATAGATAATAAATAATTTTTGTGCCTTATAATAATTAACAAAGAAAAACGAGCAAATGTTTCGAAACACTTGCTCGCTTTTTTTTGCTTTAAATTATGAATGATATTTAAGCCAACATTGATTTTACAAACCAAATGTGTTTATTGTACTCAGCAATGTGATCTTCAAATTCATTGGCGGTTACAAAGTCATCTTCCTTACCGGCTAGTTCTCTAATCTCTAAGGCTAGGGTTTTCATGTGGTTGAGATAGTCTAAGACAATTTGAAGAACTTCTTTTGTATTGAAGACATCTTTATCCAATTCTTTGATTGATGCGTTTTTGAGATAATCGCTTAATTTGACCAAAGGTTTTTCGCCTTGCATTTTTAAAATTTCTGCGACTGAATCATATTTTTCAAAGAATTCATCATAAAGTTGTTCTGTAAATTCATGAAGTTGAACAAATTGCACACCCACAACATTCCAATGTAGGTTATGGAGATTAACATTTAATACCGCTAAATTTGATAAATATTCATTCATTTTGGGGATTTTTTCCATTATTACCTCCTTATTTAATTTTTCTTACAATATCATTATACCATGTTTAAAAAGTAATTCAACTTTATTGCTTTTTTACCCAAATAGTTTACCCCATTTTTTATCAGTTACTATAGTTTTTTTGTAGTTTTTGGGAAAAAAATTCCTAGAAGATTCTAATCCTAAGAATTAATAAAATTTGTTTTAGAAGTAAAAAAGTTTTGGATGGTTCAGGATTTAAGTGGATAGTAAAATGTTTTTTTAAAAAAAGATAGGATAGTCTTTTTTTTTATTTTGGTAAAGCCCAAAGTAATAGAATTACCTTTATTTATAAATAAACTTTCCAATAAGCAACTTAACAAGGCGATGCGATACACCTTGTCCCACTCTCGTATAAGCAAATAATTAATGGGTTGATACTAACAGATTTCGTAGGTTTTAGACAATCCATTTTTTCCTAGAGTTAGTAAAAAAAATCCTATAAATTTCCTTGCTTGACGTATTTTTTATGGTATAATCTAGTTGAAGCAAAAATAGAATACTGCAAGATGTTTATGACCCAAATTGATTTAAATGAGGGTTTTTTTCCTTTTTTAGGAATAGGGTTTAAATGCTTTTTTTGGAAAAAGGGGGGGATTATTTTTAGAAAAACAAAATTAAGCAAATGGTAAAAGTCTTTGTTTTAGTTTATTTGCCCATGTTTAGCAGAAGCAGTATCTTGCTTTTTTAAAAAATCAGTTGTTAATAACAGACATTTTTAAGTAACTGAATTCATTTTTTGATAAATGGCTTTTCTAAAACAAAAATTGTTTTTTAGCTTTATTCAAAAATTACCATAGGGGGAATGTGAAAAAAGAAAAAAGCTGCTTTTTTTGTTTTTTTTAAAAATGAAGGGAGGAAATTATGATAAGAAAAATATTTCTGTTTTTTGCAATATGCTTGTGTTTATTCGGATTAACGTCATGTAAAAAAAGCGTGGAAATTATTTTTGATTCCCAAGGGGGTTCGTTCGTTGCTTCGATAAACGATAAAGATGATTTTGACGTAAACAATCTTCCGGTACCGACCAAAGAGGGTCACACTTTTTTAGGTTGGTTCTTAGATCTAAATTATGAAACAAATATCGTCGGCAATGTTCCGGATAAACTCAAATTTACCCTTTATGCCAAATGGGAAGTAAATTCTTATACGATTTACTTTAATACCAATGGCGGAACCGCAATCTCGGAACAAACACATGTTTATGGCTCGACTATTTCAGCCCCGATTCCGCCGACCAAAGAAGGAAATGATTTCTTCGGTTGGTATCTTGATGAGGAATTGAGCCAAGCTTTTGAATTTACCACCATGCCGGCGGGAGATTTAAATCTTTATGCCAAATGGGAGGTTCAATCCTTTACTATCACTTTTGACAGTAAAGGTGGAAGTGTGGTTAATCCTATTACCGCCGCATACGGTTCGCCGATTACCGAACCTAATCAACCGGAAAAAGTTGGATATAACTTCCTCGGGTGGTTCCTGGATGAAGAATACACAACCTTGTTTGAATTTACCACCATGCCTTTGAATGGGGCGAAAGTTTATGCCAAATGGGAAAAACTTTCCTATAAACTTATTTTCCACTCGAATGGCGGAACGGATATTCCGGAATCGATCCATCTTTTTGGCGATGCAATCACTGAACCTAATGCACCGGTAAAAGAAGGGTTTGATTTTGACGGTTGGTATACCGATGACAATTTAACAAACAAGTTTACTTTCAGTACCATGCCAGCACAGGATATCCATTTATATGCGAAATGGACTCCGATAACTTACACCATTACGTTTGATAGTCAAGGGGGAAGTTTAGTAGAACCAATCAGCACCGGATACGGTATGAGCATTCAACTTCCAACACCGGAAAAAGAAGGTTTTGTATTTGTCGGTTGGTTCTTGGATGAGGGCTTTACCCAAAGCTTTACTTCTGCCACCATGCCTTTAGGCGGAGCGCATCTATATGCCAAATGGGCTTTGGAACCAAATACGATTACATTCGTAACTGGTTTTGAAGATTTGGCTGTAGATCCAATAACCGCCTATCCAGGGGAAGAAATCAATCTTCCGGCACCACAATATGTAGGGTATGATTTTGCCGGATGGTTCTTGGATGAAAACCATGCAACCAAGTTTGAAGATGCTCTAATGCCTGAAGAAAGCATTACCCTTTATGCCAAATGGGAGCCCAAATGGGTAGCGTATACTGTGTTGCATTATGCGGAACATCCGGAAATCGAAGGTTTGTTTGAAGTAGTTAGATCTGATAATAAATATGATTATACCGGAACTGTTGTTGAAGCAAGCCTTTTGCCGAATACTTATGCGGAAATAACCGACCATCCCAATCGGGTATTTAGCGGAACCGTCAAAGGTGACGGCAGTTTGGTTCTAAGCGTCTATTATCTCAGAAACACTTACACCTTAACCGTTTACGGCGATGGCGGTGTTGACGAAGCCGGCAATGATGTCGTAACCCTCACCGCAAAATTTGGGGCTACTATTATTCCGCCAAGTTTCACCAAGAAAGGTTATCGCTTTACCGGTTGGAGTTCCTTATTCCCAGAAACGATGCCGGGGTACAATCAATCGATTGAAGCACAATGGGAAGCCGTGTATGTCAATTACAAAGTCGAGCATTATCACGAAAATGCGCTTGACGATGACTATTCTTTAATTACCACCGAAAGTTTTAGCGAACTAATTGACCATGAAGTAGAAGCGGTAATGAAGACTTATTTAGGCTTTAGCGTCAATAGCGAACATCCGGATAGCAAGCATTCCGGTATTACCTTAGAAAATGATGCATTGGTCTTAAAAGTCTATTACAAACGCAATGTTTACCAAATCACTTTCAAGGATACCGACGGTACACCGCTTGACATCCCAGCCATTAGTGCTAAATTCGATGCACCGATTAATGCACCGACGGAACCGACAAAAGAAGGCTATGTTTTCCTTGGCTGGTTTGTTTCTTTAGAAGCTACCGAAGCGTTCGAATTTACCGCCATGCCGCTGGGGGGCGCAACGCTTTATGCCAAATATCAGGTTAGACTTTATAAGATTACCTTTGTGAGTTATGCAGAAATCGGGGTTACGGAAATAACCGCCGAATACGGCACGCCGATTAACCCTCCGACCGATCCAATCCGTCAAGGTTATACCTTTAAGGGTTGGTATCTCGATGAAGAAACAACCATTCCATATGAATTTACCGTCATGCCGGCGGAAGACATTACCCTATATGCCAAATGGGAACCAAATGTCGTAACGGTTACTTTCGTTTACCTGGACGGTTCGGATAATACCGTGATTACCGGTAATGTCGGAGATACTTTAACCGAAATAACGCCAACCAAAGACGGTTATACTTTCGACGGTTGGTATACTGATATTTATTTTGACAATAAATTCACGGAATTTATTTTTCCTGTATCAAACATCACTCTATACGCTTTGTGGATACCGATTGATTATACTATCGAATTTGTTACCGGTTTTGAAGACGTTACTCTCGAACCGTTAATCGCCCCGTTTGAATCATGGCTTGATTTGCCGATTCCGGTCAAGGAGGGCTATCGATTTGACGGTTGGTACGAGGATGAAGCAAGAACGCTCGAGTTTACCAGCAATTTGATGCCTTTAGGCGGAATCACTTTGTATGCCAAATGGGTGGAGAGTGCGGAAGAATCGACAATTGCCTATGCCTTGGAACAAGGTCAAGGAGCTAATGTTTCCATCAAAGGCATTGTTTATGCAAAAGTCGTAAACCCATATGTGGGATTCTATATCAAGGATGCGAAAAACCAAATTTTCTGTTTAGCGGATCAAGAAACGGTGAATATCGGCGATGAAGTCATGGTTACCGGTTATTTCGAACGGTGGAACGAAGCGCCGATGCTTGTGGGTATTTCTAATGTGGAAGTTCTATCCAGCGATGCCCCGGTTACCGAGCCAGTCGAATTAACCTTTGCTGATTTAGAGACTCTTTATCCGTTGGACGAGAACTTCGGCAAACATGTCGTCTTAACCGGAGTCTTGACCAATGTCGAAGGTCAGCTTTACTTGGTAAATCCAAATAACTTTAAACAAGTGCCGATTTTCCATCCAAGCTATGATCGTTTTGCTATTATGTTTGAAGTAAACAACTTGCACAAAGGGGAATTCGTTTTAAGCCAATATGATGATTCCCTTGGGTGGACATTAGCGCTTGATGACGGCGATTTGGAACTAATTCCTTTAACCGACGAAGAAAAAGCTGCCTACATCAAAACTTATCTGGAAAACTTAGGAATCGAACCTCATTATCCGCTGGAAAGTTTTGATCTTCCGACTGCCGATTTATTTGGTTGGAGCGAAATCCAAGCTACTTTACAACCGGAAAGCGAATTATTCTATGATGAAGAAACCGGCGTGTTCGCGGATACAGAAGAAGCTTATGATGTTTTGTTTGACATTGTATTGACGGTTGGTGAATATACGGATAGTTTCACTTTAACTGTTTCGGTTAATCCTTATCCGATAATTTCGTTCTATGATTTCTATCAAATTGCCGAATTAGGGGTTTATTTCTTTAAGGCAACTGTTATTTATAATCTTGATTATATGACCATATTAGAAGACGAAACCGGAACCCTAGTGTTATGGGATGAAGGTGAAGGGTTGGAAATCGGTTGGGAAGTAATTATAAAATTTGATTTTTGGGACTATGGTTATTATTCCTTTGAATTGATTCGTTTGCTTTCTAGCGAAAAACAACCGCCAGCTGCTGTTAAAGTAACGGAAACGGAGCTGCTCGAACGCGAAGAAGATGATAATTATTTATATCAAGGACAATATGTCGAGTTAAGAGGTATTTTCTCGTACGAGTATGACGATTATTATGGGGAATTGAACGCATCCCTTAAGGTAGGCAATACAAGAGTATTTATATTGGATGAATTTGGAATGATTGATAAAACCTTCCCATTCAATAATATGGAAGTCATAATTAGGGGTTATCTCTATTACGATTATGACTGCTGGGTTTTGACTTTCGTCGTTAATCGCGGTGACTTCCAAATCCCAGATTATACGGATATTGAACTTGTGACCGCTTTGCAACAAGAAATCATTGCCCGTTACCAAGAACATACTTTCCATTCCTTTACGAGTATGGACCTTCCAAAATCGCATCCGATTTTAGGCGGAAGAATCACTTGGAAGATGGCTAGCGGTTATGAAGATAAATACGACCTGGAGAAAAATTGTTTTGTTGAAGTTTTACAACCGACGCCGATTGTCATCGACATCAGCATCAGTTACAATGAAGTCAATATCAACTTCACCATCAATACAGTTCTTTATCCAGAAGAAGTCTTCTCAATCGAAGAACTTCCAGAACTTAATGACGGCCAACTCGTAACTGTTAAAGGCCTGGTTGTATATAAGTGGTTTAACTGGCTTTACCTCAGGGATGAAACCGGTATAATCAGGGTAACATGGTATGAAAATACGGTTCAGAGGGGCGATTATATTCGTTTGACTGCCCAAAAAGACACCAGAGACTATATGGCTGCCCTTTACTTTGAGGAAGATGAACACAGTTTCGAAATAATCTCCACGGATAATCCGGTTGATATTCCGCTTTCTCCGCTGACCTTGTTAGATCTTTTGCAAACCGAAGCATATGACATAAATTTAATTTCCTATTATGTGGAAGTAACCGGAGAATTAAAAATGGATAGCGGAGACCGCTTATACTTCGGTGAAGAATTTATTTATGTCAGTACACCGGATTCATACACTTGGACAGAACTAAAAGAATATGACGGAAAAATAGTAACAATTAAAGGTTACCTTGACGATTTCTATTATTGGGATGACACTTGGTATGTGATGTTCACCGGTATGCCGGGGGATATTTTCGAATCAACCCTTTCGGCTGATGACAAGATTGCTTATGTCAAAGCTTTATTGGAAGATAGGTTTGAGCCTTGGTCAGCAAGCGATTCATATTTCACCCTCTTAACATCCTACCCTCAATTCGACATTACGATTTCCTACGAAATCCTTAAGGATGAGTTTAACTGTTACAATATCGAAACCGGTTATCTCAGTCCAATTGAGGAAGATTCACTAATTGAATTCGAAGCAACAATTACTTTGGGCGAAATCCAAGAAGAAGTCCAGTTAACCTTAAAAGTCGATAGTTACGGCTCAACCACTGATACTCCAACGGTTACAATTTCCGAGTTTAAGAATTCCCATGGCGAAACCTTAAAGGTTGTCGGAAAAGTAATGGAAATTTATTCCAATTATGTTTTAATAGAAGACGAGACCGGAATGCTCTTTGTCCGGACTACTTCTTTCCTTTACAACTACAATTACTTTATCAATCGCAAATTAGTCTTTACGGGACAGTTAAACAATCATCGTGGACGTTTGGAAATGCTCTATAACCGTTATGAAAGTTTTGAGGCAGCGACTGCCCCTGAGGTAATCTTTGAACCGAGGACTTTAGCGGAAATTGTTTCCCTGGATCCGTATGACGATGCCGTTTATGGTTTACCGGTTGAAATTACCGGCTTGCTTTACAGCGAAACGGACGAAACTTCCTATAATACGGAATACTATATCACCGATGGATTTGATAGGATTCGTTTGAAAAATTTCGAATACATACCTAATACGGAAATCGCAAATTATGTCGGTATGGAAATCACCGTTAAGGGAAGAATCTTTGGTCTTGACCCATATTATTATGGTAATGATGTGTGGACGATTCAAATTTCTCGCCTTCCCCTTGTTACCCAAGAATATGACGAAGAAGCAATTGTAGCTAAGATAAAAGGCATGTTAATCCAAAACTACGATCAAGCGACTTATCAATACATTGATTATCTTTATTTCGATTACAACCAATATGCCTACTCGATGGCGGATGTTTATTTTGATATCATCAGTGGGTCTGAAGCGATTGATTTCTATAGCTATAGCAATTCCGGTAATTTCTATTGGGTCGAAGAAGATGTAGAAATCGTCTTTAAGGTAACGATTAATTGTGGCGAGGCGCATGATGAGTTCAATTTAACCATTATTCTAAAAGCTATGGAATTGAATACTTATGAAGATATCTTTGACGAAACAGGCGGCTTTAAGCTCTTATTCTTAAAGGGAGTGTTGTTTCATAGAGCTCCTGACGGTCTTTACTTCTTAATTGACGATAAAGTTTATTTCCTTGCCAATGTTCCTTATGCTTATGACTATTATGAAGAAATTGAGTACTTGTTCACCGGTTACCGAGCTACGGTTGACGGCAAGACGAACATTTGGACAAATGCCAGCGTCTACCAAGAACTAGGCTATTTCTACGAGGATTATCCAGAACCACAACCAATCACCATTCAGGAAATTTATGCTAGAGATTTTTCGGAAATATTGACCAAAATTCATTCAATTAGCGGTACCTTGGGTCATGATGCCGATTCAGGACTTTATTATCTGGAAAACTTGGGCGAACGGGTTTACTTAAGATTCTTATTTCCTGAGGCTAGACGCTCAAGCGAAATGGGGATTCGCAACGGTTATCTTCCATCCTACCTCATCGGTAAAGAAGTCATGGTTCGGAGTTTGTTCCCGGGTAAAACGATTAAAGGCAAATATCTCTTTGATGTTTACGGCGACCCATATCAAGCAATCGAAGAACCAGAATATACGCCAAGCGAAAGAGTGGCAGCGGTAGTGGATTATTTGAACCTTGAATACCATAATGTGACCTTCTATTCGTTTGAAAGTCCATGGTTGCCAGAATATGTCGATATTTGCTCCTTGATATGGGAATATCTTAACCCTGAAGATGAACAATACTTCTACTATGATAATTACGGTTATTACATTAAGTGGTTAACCGAACCGGTTACCGTATCCTATAATGTCACCATTACTTACGAAGATTACGAAATGGATCCTATCACCACAAGTATTAGGGTTGATATAATCCTTAAACCGAGGGAAATAATCACAATCGAAGATTTGCATCGTGCCAAACAGAATGAATACTACACCGTAAAAGGTATTGTTCAAGAAGTTCAACAAGATAATAGCGGTTGGATTATCATTAAAGACGAAACCGGTATGTTTAAGATTGATACTTCCGGAACTTACTACGACAATCTGCCATTTGAAGTTGGCGACGAAGTAGTTGCTTATGGCTCTTACGTATATCGTTCCTTTCAAGCAAATCCGTACTTCGAATATACAAGCGAAATTGTCATTCTTTCCCGGGATAATCCGGTTACCATTCCACCTGCAACCACATACACCATTGAGGAAATCTTTGCGTTAGACTATTTCGATTTATCCCTGGTAGGAACATACATCACTACAACCGGAACCCTCAAGCGAGTTGGCAGCAACTACTACCTATACGTTGGTTCCCGAGAAATCGAACTTCTTTATGCCACCGACATTCTCTATCAATATGTCGACTCGGAAGTTCAAATCAGCGGCTACTTGATGGGCTTGGTCAGTTCGCAAACTTCCATTCCAAGATGGTACTTGACGGTAAGGGATCAAATAACGGAACTAAATTAAGCCAATTGTTATAGCAATTGCCAAAAAGGATAAAAAACATATCACCATTAACAAAACGGGTAAAATGCCAAAAAGCATAATACCCGTTTTCCTTTTGGGAGTAATTTTTAAAAAAATAGGCCGTTTTCCTTCATTTTGTTAAACGATTTGGAAAAAGGTTAGACTTCCTACCAAAACGATAAAATTTTTTTTCAAATAACTGTTTGTGGTAAAGGAAACCAATAAGGGGTAGTTAATTTTACCTAGGTTAAGCAAATCACTTTTTCATAGATAATGATTGCAAAATAAACTTAATTACTGTATAATGAAACTATAATAAAAAATGAGGTGGATGATATGATAGGGGCAATAATTGGGGATTTAATCGGTTCGGTTTATGAATACAGGGAACTCAAAACCAAGGATTTCCCTTTGTTTACCGCTTATTCGGATATTACCGATGACTCAATCTTGACGTTTGCGGTATATGAAGCATTGGAAAAATGTAATGGTGTATATGATGATTTAGGTAAAAAAACCATTAGGGAATTCGTGCGCTATTATGCAAGGTATCCCAATCCTACCGGGGGATACGGTGGCAGTTTCCTAGCATGGGTAGATAAAATTTATCGCACCCAAAAAATTGCCCCCCCTTACTATAGCTACGGTAACGGTTCCGCAATGCGCATCAGTCCTGTTGCTTATTTTGCGCGTAGTTTGGAACATTGCCTTGATTTGGCCCGAAAAGTCACCGAAGTTACCCACAACCATCCGGAAGGCTTAAAAGGAGCCGAAGCTACGGCTGCTGCCGTTTATTTAGCTTTACAGGGGAAATCCAAAGAAGCGATAAAGGAGTATATTCAAAAACATTACTATTCCTTGAATAAAACATGCGATGAGATTAGGCAAACCTATGGTTTTGCGATTGAATGCGAGCGGACTGTTCCCGAAAGCATTCAAGCCTTTTGGGAATCAAGTGACTTTGAGGATGCCATAAGACTTACCGTATCTTTGGGTGGGGATGCAGATACGATGGGAGCAATCACAGGAGCAATCGCCGGAGCTTATTATGGTGTTCCTAGCAGTTTCGTTGACAAACTCTTTGAGTATTTGGATGACTTTTGCACGGATGTTGCAAAACGCATGTTAAAAAGGATAGAAGAGGTTAAACCCTTTTAGTGATAAGCTGTTTAGGGATAAATTTTAGAGAAAAATGGTATTTTTGGAAAAAATTTCATTTTTTTAGGGTTAAGTGGTCGAATATGGTATAATAAGTAATAAGAAAATAAAGAAACTAGAAAAGGAATGATTACGATGAAAAAAGAAGACAACAAAACTTTATTCGAAAAATATAATTCGCCTAGTGAAGTGGTTCGTTGTCCCTTACGATATTTGAAATGGCGAAAAAAGCTTAACACCTACGCGATTGCGGCGGTGAATTTATACGGTCTTATTAGTTTGTTTGATTTTACCATCATTTTCAACAAATTCTTCAGGGTGGAATTAACCACTGAAGTGGTTAAAAAAATCCTTTTGCCTTTTGTTTTTAAGCATCGGCGCTTTGGTTTTTATGAAGACTATTTGGTGCATTATGTGATACTGGATGATTTTGAATGGGTTGATTATTTAATCGAAGAACAAGGAATGAAACCGCGCTATGTTCCTGAAAGAGCCACCTTTGCCAATTATACGAACGAGGTATATGAAGAAGCGGATAACTGGGAAACTGTTTTCCAATTTATGATTGGAAAATTCGGTGACACCAAAGAAACCTTCACTGCTTTCTTTGATATCCGCAATTACGTGCTAGGCAGTTTCGACTTATTTGAGTTAAAAGAAACGATTGAAAAAAGCGGAATCAAGTTTGATGACGAAAAAGAGTTGGTTGAGTTTTTTGACATGTTGGTGAAAGCCAAGAACAACAGTAGAATGTGGGAACACAAAGGTTATACTTCGCTTGAATTGATGGAAATCTTAAAAAACGGCGAACCGGTTATTTCGGATTTGTTTGCAACAGTTGAGTATGATCCCGAAACAGAATGCCACTGTGGCAGTGGCATCAAATACCAAAGATGTTGCATGTTGGTAGAACTTAGCGAGGATAACCATTTAACCAAAGAAGAAAGTGATTTTTTCTATAATCTTTGGTTACAACTGCTTGACTTTGTCAATCGAAGACTAAAGGTAACCGATTCAGTAATCAATGTAACCAATCCTACCGACAATGATCCCAAGGTATTAATGAAGGTAAGAGATAAGCTTTGGGAAGATACTGACATTATCAGAGAATTTATCCATAACACACCGTCCTTATCTTTTGAAGAAAGAAAGCACCTGCATGGTTGGGAATTTAATTCGATAAAAGGTACTTTTGTCCTTTACCAACAAACAGAAGAGATTGCGTTAATGGTAAAAATGTTTCAATTTGATGATGGTTACTATGGCGTTAAGGGTCTATCCACGGCAATTTCCACAACCCTTAATGAAAGTATGCCGGTAATGGTTGATACCGTATTGTTGCCATTTGGCAATAGAATCATTTATGATGGATTTCTATTCAAATTTCCCTTCAACTTTAAAGCAAAATCACAAAAAAGGTTAAAACGACCATTTAAAAAAGCAATAAAAAGGGAAGGTATCATTACAGATTTAACTGAATATTAAACCCAAACCAAAGCCAGACCGAACCGTCTGGCTTTTGCTTTAGGCATTAGGCAAACAATTCTTCAAAATTGAATAAAAAGGGAAGGTTTATGGCGATGGCCCAAATGACCAATCAAGAAATATTTTAAAAAAAATACAATTCCGTTAAGGATGTTGCAAGATGCCCCAACGGTTATGCCGAATGGTGGGAAACCTTGGATACTTTTGCCAGTGCGTCAGTTAATCTATATAAGGTTATTAAGTTATCTGAGTTTGTGAAAATATTAAATAATTATTTTGAGGAATCCTTTCCTGCGGAACTGGTAAAGAGCTTGCTTTTACCAAAAATATTAAAGGTAAGCCTTTATGCTTTCTCCAAAGATTATTTAATACATATAATGATTTATGATGACCTAAGCGAATTAAAAACGATTATCGCCAAACAAGAAGGTAAACCAAGATATTTACCCGACAAGGAAGAGTTTGCCAAATCTGAGGACGAATGGTATGACGATCATGATTGTTGGGATAAAGCATTCGATTACTTGTTAAAAACATTTGGTCCAAAACCAGAAGTATTTATTGTCCTAATTGTGATAAAAGTTTACTTAACCAGAGGCAATGATCCAACCCAAATTGGGGAAATCTTGGAAAACCATGATCTTTATTTTGATAATTCGGATCGGTTTGAAGAATTTTATAAAATGAGCCTTGAAGCATATAATCATTTCCGGATTTGGGAAAACAATGGGCATACCCCTAAGGAATTGTATAAAAGGGGAAAAGTAGAGTCAGAAAAGAATACCTTCCCAAAATAAATATACCAATTAAAAAAGCAAAAGAATTGGTCCAAATGACCCCTGTCCATGGGGAAGCGGTTTAAAGTGTAAGAGTTGACTTTTGGATAATAAGAGTTAATGCCATTTAAATAAAAAAAAAAGTGAACATGGATAAAAAATCTGTTAATAAAGAGTTTTTAAAACCTTGTAGTAGTTTAAAGGGGAGGTTGGTTGGGAAAAATTTGTGAGAAATTTAATTTCTTGCTTGAAATGTTTTAGGTTAAAAAATAAGCAATTTTTTCGAAAACTAAAAAAATTTGGGTTTAATTTTATTTAAACGAATCTAAATGATAATGACATATAAATTAAATTAAAGAATATAATTATTTAGCATGTCCAAATGGCAAGATTAACAATATTGCTTTTTTTTCATTGATTGCCAAAAAAAGGTAGAAAAAT
>Ga0265294_10003550_pt1 | contig 19898 bp, 14 predicted proteins | sample MunlanPumphouse3_FD_192504 | JGI IMG/M metagenome (GOLD analysis project Ga0265294, IMG submission 192504) | Groundwater microbial communities from a municipal landfill in Southern Ontario, Canada - Pumphouse #3 | ecosystem: Environmental > Aquatic > Deep subsurface > Groundwater | place...
TCTTTTGGTGCTCTTCCTCTCTTCCTGTGCCACAACGGCAAGGAAGGAGGTTCCCTATTTTGATTTCCAGGGAATGGCGGACAGTGGTGTCATTGTTGTAACCGTGGATGCCCAGAAGGAGAGCGAGCTCATTAAAGGCGTTTTTGCCGATATGCAGGAGTTTGCTGATCGAGCCGAGCGAATCTCTCTCTCGCTTTCCCCAAGATTGGATACGTACCCGTTGGAAGTTGAGGAATTGGATGCCTATGGGGTGGTCGAGGGTGACTATCCCAAGTGGTTGGCAAACACGTCCATGATGTACTCCAGGGAGCTCAAGAGGCAGTATGCCCAGGATGATCTGACGTACTTCCAGCAGAAGGAAGGGGAGTTGAGCATCTATGCTCCCAACAATGATAAGATACTCTTCACCAACACGGAGTACCCAGAGGTGTATGAGCTTTACGATGCTGAGCGGAAGTTGATTGATTTGCCCACAGCAAACGATATGGCTTCCTCAAACATCGCGGTCTATTCATTGGAGCCTGAGACGTTTTTTGATCTTGGTCTGGAGTTGCCGGATACGGTGATTACCCAGGCAAAGGTGATGCTTTTACTGATAAACCAGAAAGAGGATGGGGGGTACAGCCTGGATGCCTATATCACGATGGACACCCCCAAACTTGCCACTACACTGTCCCAGATGGTAAGAACTGGTTACCTGGCTAGACTGAAGAGAGAGAAGATTCCCTTCAAGATAGCCGACTTGATGAAGATGTTCCTGATTGAAGATGATCTAGTTACGATCAAACATATGGATTTGGGTGAAGAGCAGATGAACAATCTCAAGCAGAGCTTGAGTGGTTTGCTGTAAACCCATAAGAGGAGATACCACATTATGCCTTCGTATGAATATGAGTGCCAACTTTGCAAGGCTCGGGTTGAATTGGTCCAGTCCCTGGACAAGCATGAGCCTCCTGCAGTCTGTCCTGCCTGCAATATGGAACATACCATGAGGCGGGTAAACAAGCCGTCTTCATTCCATGAAGAACATGACGGGCAACCTGCTGAAGTAGAGCAGGTAGATGAGAAGGAGTAGTCTTTTGGAAACGAAACAGAAACGAATTCTAACCGGTGACAGAACAACAGGTAAACTGCACCTCGGTCATTATGTAGGCTCCCTGAAGAGCAGGGTTGAGTTGCAGCATACCTATGAGACATTCATTCTCCTCGCTGATGTTCAGGCGCTTACCACGCATTTTGAAGATCCTGAGTTGATCAACAGCAGTATTTATGATGTAGCAATTGACAACCTTTCAGTGGGCTTGGATCCTGAGAAAGCTACCTTGGTACAGCAGTCACAGATCACTTCCATTGCTGAGCTGACGGTCTTCTATTCAATGATTGTAACGGTAAACCAACTCCGTCATAACCCCACGATCAAGACAGAGGCAAAGAACTATGGGTATGCTGACCTTACCTATGGTTTTCTTGGATATCCTGTCAGCCAAACTGCTGACATTACCTTCTGCAACGCAGATTTGGTACCGGTAGGGGAAGACCAGGTCCCGCATATTGAACTTGCCCGCAAGATTGTCAGGAAGTTCAACGATATGTATGGGACCAGTATTGTTGTACCCCAGGCAAAGCTCAGTACAGTTGGCAGACTCGCTGGACTGGACGGGAATGCAAAGATGGGCAAGAGTATGGGCAACGCAATCTACCTATCTGATACCCCGGAGGCAGTATGGGAGCGTGTACGCAATGCTGTTACCGATCCTGCGCGTGTTACGATCAAGATTCCCGGTACTCCCGAGATTTGTAATGTGTACAAGTACCACTGTGTGTTCAATGAGGCGGAAAAGGATAACATTGCTGAAATGTGCAGAACTGCTCAGATTGGTTGTGTCGCCTGTAAGAAACGACTCAATGCAGTACTCAATGAGATGTTGGATCCAATCCGTGAAAAGCGTGCCTACTATGAAGCCCATCGTGATGAGGTAAGAGACCTAATTGTTGAAGGGACCCGTAAGGCAAATGCTATCGGTAATGAGAACATCCATGCCATCAAGGAGAAGATGCACGTTCTTATCTGAGGATTTTGATTATCTGAAATAGGAAGGCCACCGAGAGAATCGGTGGCCTTGTTTGGGTTAATCGAACCAGGTAAACCCGTTCTCTTTCGCCATATTTAATGCGAAGCGGGGCAGGGTCCTGATCGGATAAACCTCCACTGGAAGGTTCTCCTGAAGCATCGGCTCCACAATCCGCCATGACTCGGTGATCTCCTGCATGGTAGGGAATACACTCTTGTCTCCCTGTAGGATCTTCTCCACGATTTGTTCATATGCCTCTGGGGTATTGGCCCCGAAGGTCTCGCTCTGGTTGAAACGGAACCGAACAGGTTTTGACTTCCAACTGGTATTGGGCATCTTCAGATTCATGTTGATGTCAATGGTAAGTTCTGGGTGTATGGTGATGATCACCGCATTCTCTGCAATGGAATCATCATGCATGACCTGCTTGGTGGCGTTCTTGAACTTGATGTAAATCAAGCTCTTTGCCTCACTCTGCATCTTCCCTGTTCGTACATAGATGGGAATACCGGTAAAGTAGTAGGTGTTTACAAACAACTTGAATGCAGCATACGTGGGAGTATGTACCACATGGCCACTACCCGAACCCAGTGATTCATATCGCCCCATATGGAATTCCTGGATAGGGGATATTGCCCTGAGAACCTTCTCTTTTTCGACGGCGATATCCTTTGGAGTCAGACTTGCAGGTTCGCTCATCGTCAAGTAGGTGATGATCTGCATGATATGATTCTGGATAGTGTCACGTACCACACCGATCTTCTCATAGAATCCTAATCGTTGGTCCACTCCATGGGTTTCGTCAAAAATGATCTCAATGGACTCAATGGTCCTGTTGTCCCAGATTCTTCTGATTATGTCATTATGGAACCGCATCAAAAGCAGGTTTTGCATGAACTCCTTGCCCAGATAGTGGTCGATACGGAAAATCTCCTCATCAGTGAAGGCCTTTTCCAGGATATCGTTGTAACGCTGGGCACTCTCCAGGTCGAATCCAAATGGTTTTTCAACAACAATCTTCTTTGTCAGTGAACAGATGCAATCCAGCTGGTTATCCACCTGTTGGATCTGCTCAATAGCAATCTCATAGAGGGAAGGCTGTAGTGCAAGATAGTAAATGAATTCCACTTCGTCGCATTCCCCACACATGGATTTCAAACGGGTGGTAAGTATGGTGACTGCATTCGCATCGCTCATATCGTAGTACAGGTAATCAAGGTGGTCGGTGAAGGAGGATGGGGCATCTTTCCTGATAATCTCAGAGAGGAACTCATCTCTGGTGGTAAACCGTCTTCCAAGAGCTAGTACCTCAAAAGCATCGCCCTTTTCCATGAGATGCTCATAGGCAGGATACAGTTTCTTCAGTGCAAGGTCTCCCGTGCCACCATATTGGATAATGATTCTCTTCATAGTGTTTTCTCCCTCAGGTCTGTTACTATCGTACCATGGAATGGTTGGTGAACAAAGAAGGAGCAGGGCAGAGTATGTGCATCCTCCTTGCCGGACATCAACCTATTGAGAGCATCCCTTTTTCCTTCGCCCAGGAAGAGCAGAAACACCTTTGCCTCTCGGGCAAGGGTGAGAAAACCATGGTAGGTGAGTGTGACCCGCCTTTTAGGTGGTTTGGGACTATCGATTACCACCATGGTTTGAGCATCAGCACTATTCGGCCAGGAACCAGGAAAGAGGCTTGCTATATGCCCATCCTCTCCTACACCAAGATAAAGACGGTCAAAAGGCTCATCGGAAAGGGACTTTCCTTCACTGACAATGGTAAGTGTGGTCCCTTGATCCAATGCTTTTTGCAACCCAGCTTCCCTGAGCGTATCCTCATTTCGTTCACCCTCAAGACGTTCATCGATAAGATATAGGCGAATTCTTCCAAGTGACTCACTTGGAAGCGTGAGGATGGCATTGATGAGATGGGACGCACTTCTTCCACCTGGTAATCCAATATGTAAGGAGCCTGATTTTTCCTGGGATAGTGAGAGCAAGTCATCCCTGACCATCTGCTCAAGTTCTCTGGTTGTGTCTATTCTCTCAATATTCATACCCATAATGTACTCAATAAAATGGAAGTAGAATAGTAGGAAATAGGGTAGGCTCAGGTGTTTTTTTCTTGATTTCCCAACTTTTCGCGTGCAATTGCAAGCATTAGCTTGATTCTATTCTCCTGATTTACCCCGGTAGCGGAAGGATCGTAATCGATTGGTACGATATTTGCGTCCTTGCTCCGCTCTGTCACAGCCCGTATCATACCTTTTGCACTGACATGGTTGGGTAGACATCCAAACGGCTGGGTGCAGACGATGTTGTGATACCCACTATGGACAAGATCGAGCATCTCGGCGGTAAGCAACCAACCTTCTCCCATCTTTACCCCATAGTCCAGCAGCCCTTCATCCAGTTTCTTCATCTCGGTATAGGGGATGGGTACGGTGAATTTGCCACTTTTCATCATTGCTTGCCGGCTCATCTTCTCCACCTTGTAGAGCTGACGTAGTATAAACTGGGTGACCTTCGCACTGATAAATCTTCCACCGTAATACTTACGGTCAGTGATGGCATTGTCTGCACCATAGTAAAGAAAACCCATCATGGAAGGAACCATGACCTCACATCCTTGTTCCTCAAGATATTCCTGGAGGTGGTTGTTCCCCAAGGGAGAATACTTCATATAGATCTCCCCAACAATTCCTACCTTGATACGTTCTTCCCTTCGCGTCTCGATATCAGCAAACTCCGTACAGATCTTGTTGAGGTTCCGCTTCATGGCCCAGCCGATGTATCCACGGTTATGGGCAAAACAGTCAGAGAGGTAGGTGGTCCACTTGGCCACCAAGGCATCTGCCTCTCCTTTTTGTATCTCGTAAGGGCGTATCTGGTTACTGAGTGCCATCAAAAGATCACCGTAAATAAAGGCACTGTAGGTTTGCAACAACATGAAGGGAGTGATCTTGAAGCCCGGGTTCTTCTCCATTCCCTTGAGATTAAGACTGATCACGGGAATATGGGGAAAATTGCATTTTTCCAATGCCTTTCTGAGAAGGAAGAGGTAGTTGCTTGCCCTGCAACCACCACCGGTTTGGGTGATGACCAAGGCAATCTTGTCAGTATCGTACCCTCCATGTTTGATGGCATCGATAAACTGACCGATTACCAGCTGGGCAGGATAGCAGATGTCATTGTGGACATACCGAAGCCCCTCACGGATAACATTTGGGCCTTGGTTCTCCAGAAGTACCACATTATAACCATGATTGGAGAACACCTCCTTGGCGATATTGAAGTGGATTGGGCTCATATTGGGGATCAGGATGGTGTAATCCTTCTTCATCTCTTTGGTGAACGGTGTGCTCATCGCTGTTCCTTGGCCTCCTGGAGTGCTGCAAGCAGACTACGGATGCGAATTTTGACTGCTCCGAGGTTTGCAATTTCATCAATCTTGATCTGGGTGTATATCTTATCGGTTTCTCGAAGGATATCCCTGATTTCATCGGAGGTTACCGCATCAAGCCCACAGCCAAAGGAAACAAGCTGGATCAACTGCATATCCTCCTGTCCTGTAACATAACGGGCAGCATCATACATCCGGGCGTGGTAAGTCCATTGGTTGAGTACCTTTCGAGGTTGTTTCTCCACAAGATGAGCAATTGCATCCTCACTAATTACTGCACATCCGCACTGCAAGAGGAGGCCATCGATTCCATGGTTTACCTCTGCATCAGCATGATAGGGCCTGCCCGCAAGGACCATGATCGGCCAATTTCTCTTGCGTGCCTGTTCAATGATAAGTTTCCCCTGTTCCCTGATGGCTTTCTGGTAGTCTTCAAGACTTGCGTACCCTGCTTTCACTGCAGCCTTGATCTCCTGTTTCTTGATAGGGTAGTACTGACTGAGAACCTGATACATCCGTTTTGGAAGAAAGGCTCTGTCGGCAAGCGATAGATAGTCACTGATGAAGGTAACAGAGCCGTCCTGCAACTCACTGATATTGTGCCGAAGCACCTCAGGGTAGTAGGCTACCACAGGACAGTTGAAATGATTGTCTCCCTTCTCTTCGTCGATGTTGTAGCTTGAACACGGATAGAAGATGGCAGGAACCTGTTTCTCCAGCAGATCCTTGATATGTCCATGCATCAATTTTGCTGGATAGCAGATGGTATCGCTGGAGATCGTGGACTGTCCTTTGAGATAGGTCTCCCTCGTTGATGGGGATGAGGCCACAACCTCAAAGCCCAGATGAGTGAAGAAGGAGTGCCAGAATGGCAATTGTTCATAAAAATTGAGTTGTAGAGGCAATCCAATTTTTCCTCTCTCTCCCCTTATGGGCTTCAGATGTGAAAGATACTGTTGCTTGAAGGCATAGATATTCAGCTGCTCAGGGTTATTGATGAACGTATCAGGGCTGACAATGCGATCGCATTTATTACCGCTTACCAGCTTACGACCTTCATCAAAGATATTGATCGTCAACAAACAGTTGTTGGTGCATCCTTTGCAGTATGTGGTCTTGGTACGATGGGTGAAGTGTTCAAGTTGTGTGAGTGAGAGGGTAGTCCTTTGCTGTGGGACTTTATGGTGCTGGTCACGGGCATGCAAGGCACAGCCATATGCACCCATGAGTCCTGCTTCATTGATCCTGACCACCTCACTTCCCAGCTCCGTCTCGAAGGAACGGAGCACTGCATCGTTCAGGAATGTCCCTCCCTGTACAACGATATGCTTGCCCAACATTGCTGGGTCGGTGGAGCGTATTACTTTATAGAGTGCATTCTTTACGACGCTGATGGCCAATCCTGCAAAGATATCTGAAACACTTGCCCCGTCCTTCTGGGCTTGTTTGACCGAGCTGTTCATGAATACTGTGCAACGGGAGCCAAGATCGACAGGGTTTTTTGCTTTGACAGCGAGTGCTGCCGCTTCCTGGGGAGAATATCCAAGTGCATTGGAAAAGGTTTGCAGGAATGAACCACAACCTGATGAACATGCTTCGTTGAGGAAGATATCATCTATGGTGCCATCCTTGATCTTGAAGCACTTGATATCCTGGCCACCGATGTCAATGATGAAATCAACATCTTTCTGGAAGGTCTGTGCACTCTTGTAATGGGCCATGGTTTCCACTAGGGAGTACTCAAAGGCAAAGGCATTCTGCAGTAGATGCTCGCCATAACCTGTGGAGCACGATTTTTCAATCGATATTTGGGGATAGGTTGTGTAGAAATGTCCCAGGAACTCTTTGATGGCCTGTACTGGATTGCCATTGTTTGCCTCATATTGGCTGTACAGAAGTCTTCCCTCAGGGTCTATGATGCAGGCCTTGATGGTAGTGGAACCTGCATCCACACCCAGGAAAGCTGGGCCTGAATAAAGTGCCGGATCAATTTTGGTCAATGTTGCCTTTGCATGACGGTCCTTGAATGCTTCATAAGCTTCTGGATTCTCAAATAGTGGAAGAATAGAAGTAAAATCTTTTCCAGTATCATAATGTTCAAGGTTGAAAATTAACTCTTCCAGCTCAATATCCTGTTCGTCAGCACTGAGTGCTGTTCCCAGGGCAACATAATAGAGGGAGTTCTCAGGGCAAATACCCTCAAGGACAAGGGCCTTGTCAAACGCCTTTCTCAGCTCACTGAGGAATGTAAGCGGTCCGCCAAGGTAGACTACCTGGCCCTTGATGGGTCGCCCCTGTGCTAACCCTCCGATACTCTGGTTTACTACCGATTGGAGCACTGAGAGCGAAATATCACTTTTCTCTGCCCCCTGATTCACCAAGGGCTGGATATCGCTTTTTGCAAACACACCGCACCTGGAAGCGATTGAGTAGCTCTGCTTTGCCTGCTTTGCAAGTTCATTCAGTTCCATCTGGTCTACATGCAACAAACTTGCCATCTGGTCGATAAAGGAACCCGTACCACCGGCACAGGTCCCGTTCATCCTGACTTCCATGTTCTGGGAAAGAAACAAGATCTTTGCATCCTCCCCGCCGAGTTCAATGACAACATCGGTGTGGGGGAGGAATCTCGTTATTGCTATTCTGGTTGCATATACTTCCTGGACAAAGGGGAGGCCCAGATTCTGGGCAAGCCCCATGCCAGCCGACCCAGAAAGCGCAAACTTGGTAGGCTGTCCTGCACAGATTTCCTTGATATCGGTAAGCATGGTACATGCTGTCTCAGCAATCTGAGAGTAGTGACGTCTATAGTCTGTATGCAGTACCCGCATCGTATCATCAAGCACGACACATTTCATGGTCGTGGAACCAACATCCAAGCCGATCTTCATCAAGAAAGCCTCCGAATACCCAAACCATATCGATTTTTTTGGTTATGGTACAGCGAACACAATCAGTATTTATACAAAAAAGCTAAATCTGTCTAATATCTTATGATACCATCCGCACCAAAATCGACAATTTCAGTGTTTTTGATTGCTTCTTCTAGCAATGGTTCAATACCCATGGAGCGGTAATGCTCTTGTTCCACCAACTTGTCTGGATGCACCAATGGGTGTTTTGGACTGAAGATGACACAACAATCTTCATAGGGAAGGATTGAAGTCTCGTAGGTACCTATCTTCATGGCAAGATTCATGATTTCCTGTTTGTCCATACCGACTAGTGGGCGGAGAACCAACTGATCACTCATGCTGTCAGTAAAGGCCATCGACTCAAGGGTCTGGCTCGCCACTTGGCTGAGTGCTTCACCGGTGACGATACAGGTCCCTTCTTCTCTCTCACTGATAGCATTGGCGACATGCATCATTGCTGCACGGAACATCAATGTGGTCTCATCCTCCCTGCTGTGTTGCTTGATCCAAAGCTGTGGCTCAGTGAACGGAACGACATGCAACCTGGTTCCCTGGAGATATGGGGCAATAAGACTTGCCAATGTTTTTACTTTTTCCAGGGCTTGGTCACTGGTGTACGGGTAGGCGTGGAAGTAAATACAATCCATCTTCAATCCCCGTTGTGCCATGCGATATGCTGCTACCGGACTGTCGATGCCTCCACTCAAGAGCAACATTCCCTTTCCTGCAGTCGAGACAGGCAAGCCCCCCGGTCCCGGTTTTGGAGAGGTATAGAGATAAGCTTGGTCCCTGATCTCACAATGGATGGTCAGATCAGGATGTTTCACATCAACGGTCATCTTGGGGTACATTTCATGGACTATCTCACCAAGAGAGCAGTCGATTTCATAACTGGTCATGGGAAAACTCTTGTCAGCGCGTTTGGCGATTGACTTGAAAGTTCCTACTCCTTTGTTGAATGGTTCATCCGCGATCAGTTTTTTTGCAGTCTCCCTGATAACAGAGATATCCTTCTCACAGCGTAGGCAACGAGAGTAGCCTACCACCCCAAAGGTGGTTCCCAGTGCCAATTCAACGGTTTCTTTAGGACACTCGTTGCTGATCTCAAAGAATATTCGACCTTTTTGGCGATTTACCTGTGTTTTATATCCTTTCAGTTTTTGCTTGATGTTCTGTTTCAGGCGCTTCTCAAAGGAATCGCGGTTCAAGCCTTTCAGGGAGATTTCTCCCAATCGTATTAAATAGAGAGTGGAATCTTTCATGCATGCTCCTGGATGAGTGTGGTGATGGCTTCGGCCAAGGCTTCAGCTTCTTCTGTAGTGGTATCAGCACTGAATGAAATTCGAATGCTGCTTTTTGCCAATGAGGGAGGAACCTGCATGGAGTCAAGGACTCCCTCTCCCTTCTGTTTTGCATTATTGCTGCAGGCAGAACCGGAGGAGACACAAAATCCCTTGTCATACAGCATCCGTGTGAATACTTCACTGGGTAGATTATTTGTGGCAATGTTCAGGATATAGGGTGAACAAGAGTCCACAGGGCTGATGGTTTGCAGGAAGGAGAGACGTTGCCTTAGCAGGGTATTGATCTGCTTGACCTGCCTCTCATGATCGGAAAACTGCTCCATGGCTTCTTTTGCTGCTTCCACCATGCTGACAATCCCAGGCAGATTCTCTGTTCCCGGTCTCAGTCCAGCCTCCTGTCCGCCGCCCCTTGAGAGACTCTCGATCGCTGGATCAGTGTTGTAGAGAAATCCAACTCCCTTCGGTCCATGGAATTTGTGCGCGCTGAAGGCTGCACTATCCACTCCCAGTGCTTCAAGGGAAAGAGGAATTTTTCCAAGAGCTTGGGTTGCATCGGTATGGAAGTGAATTTTTCTTCCTCCCTGCTCTTTTTCATAGGCACGAACTTCAGCAACCAAAGCCTGGATATCCTGGATAGTACCCACAACATTGTTCACGAGCATAAGGCTGACCAGTCGTGTTTGTTTAGTCAAAGCAGAACGCAGATCTTCTGCCTTGATGAATCCACCCGGTGCATTGAGGGTTGTGACCTTCCATCCCAATTGTTTCATCAGCCGGACATATTCCTTGATGGAAGAGTGTTCAATGTTGCTGATGATCACATGTGGTTTCTGGAGTCTCCAAACCAAACTGTTAAAGACAATGGCATTTGCTTCGCTGGCTCCACCAGTGAAGGTCAGGGTCTCCTTGGGGACAGAAAGAATCCCAGATAGATCTTCCCTGGCTTGTTCGAGCTTTTCCTTTGCCTTGATCCCCTCAGCATGAAGACTGCTTGGGTTACCGATATATGTACTTGCTACATGTTGGTACACATCAAGAGCGGTTCTGCTCATGATGGTTGTGGCAGCACTGTCAAAATAGCGTATTTCTTGCATATCGGTATTGTGGGATAATGGGTGGATTTTTGCAAGTATGTAGGCTCAAGAGAGCGCTTGTCTTGGACCCCTGCTCTGGGGTATAACAATACTATGAAAAGCATGGTGACTACGCAGTTAGATAATGGCAAGCAGACAGAAGTATTGCTTGCTGACGACTTGAAGGACCTTTCGGCCCATCTTGGTGAGTATGGACGCTTGGTATTATGGGTGTTTGATACGAATACGGCAAAACTGTTCAAGCAGCTTCCTCCAAGCCATGTTGTCCTGGAAAGTGGAGAGAGTGCAAAGAATTTCTCTTCCTTGGAACGTATTCTCAGTGCAGCTCTCGATGAAGGCCTTGCACGCGATGGCCGGATCATCGGGTTTGGAGGGGGAGTGGTTTGTGACATGTCCGCCTTTGCTGCATCGGTGTATATGCGTGGTTGCCGTCTTACCTTGGTTCCCACTACCTTGCTTGCCATGGTTGATGCTTCACTGGGAGGCAAGGCCGCCATCGACTTCAAGGGAATGAAGAACATGGTCGGTTCGTTCTATCCAGCCAGTGAAGTGCTCATCTCCATCGATACCCTGAGAACCCTCAACGACAAGGAGTTTCTCAATGGACTGGCCGAGGTGGTCAAGCATGCTTTGCTTAGCCAGGATGAGGAACTCTACAAATTCCTGTTGGTTCGTAAGAACGAGATTCTCAGTAGGGACCCAAAAACATTGGCTGCCTTGGTTGAACTCTCGCTCAAGGTAAAGCAGTGGTACATTGAACAGGACCCAACAGAGACCAAGGGCATAAGGCAGAGTCTGAATCTGGGGCATACGTTTGGGCATGCCCTGGAGTCCTCATCCCACTATCTGATGTGGGGCCATGGTGCCTGTGTTGCGTGGGGAACCTGTCGAGCACTCGAGGCTGGTGTTGCACTTGGTGTTACCGACAAGGCATATGCAAGCGGGGCAACCAAGCTTTTCAAGAGCTTTGGGTATGACATTGAGTACCGTATTGGTCGTGGTGACTGGATTGAATACCGTGACCACCTGCTCAAGGACAAGAAGAAAGCGGACGGGAAGGTGCAATTTGTCCTGTTGGAAAAACAGGGTTCGACCGTCCTCAGTCCGCTTGATCTGCAGCTTATCCAGCATTTGGTTATAGCAAAGCCGATTTTCTAGGGAGCTATTCCACCAATTTCAACAGGTTGCCATAGATCTTGGTTACCTCTTTTGCCTGCTTCTTCATCTGTGCTGCCTCCAAGGAGTCGGCGAGGGTGAGAAGCGTGTAAAGCGAGGTGTCCAAGGCATCAAAGCAATCATCATCTGCAGTGAAACGATAGTTGCCGTTTCCACTCTCTTCCAATGCCACAAAATACAAGTGTTTTCGTTGTTTCTTGCTCTTGGTCAAAGCGAGCAACCAATGCAGGTTGTCAATGAGAGTGCCAGCATCCTCTATGGTGTATATTCCTGATGGAGGATTATCCAGAATACCCTTTCCTGGATTTACTTTCCCTTGCAATTCAAGTGCTGAGAAAAACTTATCTCCATAGTGAATATAGAATCCCCTGTAAAGAATGGCTACCGGGAAGTTCTTCGGTCTCTTGGGGGCCTTCTCGTTCATCTGGTTGAGATAGTTCAAATCCTCAAGCGGGATAAGGGCAACAAGCTTCTCTTTCTTCTTCTTTCCTCCAAGTACCAGCGTAGGATAGGTTCTCTTGTACACCGTGATGGTGGCCTTTCCCTTCTCTTCGCGTTCCTTGATGGCTTTCTCCCGCATTTCCTGCTTCTGCATTTTGCCTGAAGGGCGTTCCTTCTGCATCAGTGCAGTGAGCTTGGGGTAGAGCTCAGGGGAGATGTCATCCAACCATGCCTTGTCCAGAGGACTGACACTACGGGCATAGAGCCTGCTGGTCTGGACAATCTCACCGGCTATAATGAACTGGGGAAGACTCTTGAAGTAGGCGCTTCCAGGGTGTATGAATACCTGGTCTGCGGTAAGACTCTTGTACATGTTTCCCCGTGCCTTGATACACACATACTGCATCAATCCGCTGGCGATGCAGCAAAGATACTCTCTCACCGTTCCTCCACTGGCAAGGGGGAATCCTACGTCTCCGCAGATTTCACCAAGTTGCTCATTGACATGGACTATCTCCTGCATTCCTTGGAAATCGAGATAGTTCTTCTTGCAGAAGCGTTGCTTGGCATCCTTGCCGGTATTGGCAGTATACTGATGGTAGATATTCAGGTAGGAAGCAAAATCGCCGTACTCCGTATTGTTGAACCTGCGGTGGGCAGCACGGCTGAGGTCCTCTTCCCCAGGAGGAAGGATGAATGGCGTCTTGGTAGAGAGAAAACTCACTGCGATCAAGACCTCCTCTAGGACGTCTGGATGATTCATCATCGCTTCCACGATGACGCGGGAGTGACGGGGAAGCAGGGGGAATTTGCACATCAGGCTGCCGACAGTGGTCAGCTGACGCTTCTCATCGATTGCCCCGATGAACCTGAGTGTCTCCTCTGCGCTGGTGATGGCACTATGCTTAGGCCTGGTGATGAAAGGAAAATGCTCATAGTCAGTTATTCCCAGGTCACTCATACGTAGGACAACCTCGCTCAGGTCAGTCCTGAGTATCTCTTCGGTGCCATAGGTAAACCTGCTCTTGTAGTCATCTTCACTGTAGAGACGATAGCACACACCAGGACTGGTACGTCCAGCACGTCCCTTCCTCTGTTCACAACTTGAACGGCTGGTGGGAAGTGGGACTAGGGAAGAGGTGAAATCTTTCTGGTTGTAGAAGTTTATTTTTGCAATCCCACAGTCGATAACGGTGGTAATACCATCGATAGTGACTGATGTCTCGGCAATGTTCGTGGCAACAACCACCTTGGTTTTTCCGGGGGAGGTATCGTTGAAGACCGACTCCTGCTCCTCTTTGCTGAGCCTTCCGTACAACGGATAGATTTCCAGCCGCTTGTCAGTATCGGCCATATACAGTGCATTCACACAGTTGGTGATGTCAAACTCCCCGCTCATGAAGACCAGGATGTCACCACTTTTTTTCTTGGCCTCGGTAGTAACAATCTGGGTGATTGCTTCCACTTGATACTCAAGTGATTCCCGTTGCAGTGGCTTATAGATAACCTTTACAGGGTAGACTCGTGCATCAATGCTGATGATGGGAGCTTTATCAAAGAACTCACTGAATACCTTGGTATTGATGGTAGCACTGGAGATGATGACCTTGAACTCCGGGCGTTCCTTCATGACATGCTTGAGAAGCCCCAGGATGAAATCGATGTTGAGCGAACGCTCATGTGCTTCATCGACGAGTATGACTGAGTAGGAACGAAGCAGTGGATCGGCCTTAAGTTCCATCAGGAGAATACCGTCGGTCATGACCTTGATACGGGTTCCTGGGCTGGTGGTGTCCTCAAAGCGCATCTTGTAGCCTACGAATTCGTCGTTACGGGCTACCTGTTTCTTGATAAACTCACTGACACTGAGTGTGGCGATTCGCCTTGGTTGGGTAATTCCGACCTGCAGGGCATCTGCATAGCCAGCTTCATGAAGGATGAGGGGGATCTGAGTGGTTTTTCCACTTCCCGTTGGGCTTTCGACGATGATGACCTGATTTTCCTCAAGGCCATCAAGAATCTCCTGCCGGTGCATATAGACCGGCAAATGTTTCATGTCTTTCAAAGTAATTCCTTTCTTATAAGTGCAATAGCCGCCTCAATTGAGAGAGCTTTGTGCATATCCCTGTTCTTTAGATTCTTCAATGTAAGGGTAGAGGATTGTACATCCTCATCTGAAAGAAGGATAGCGAACGGTATTGCGTTTGTTTCAGCCCACTTGTATTGGGCTCCTTGTTTCTTGTTGAGCAAATAGACGGCCACCCTTAACCCATCCTTACGCATTGCTCGCGCGATTCGGTCATAGTGGGAAAAATGCTTAACATCGGTGTTGAAAATTGCCACATCAGCTGAGCTGGCAGATGCTACCAATGGGCTGGACAACTCCTCAAGTGCGGCTAACAGGCGATCCAAGCCAATGGAACTTCCCACTCCAGGGAGTTCCTCCTTGGTATAGAGGCTTGCAAGATCATTGTATCGACCACCACTGCAGACAGAGCCGAAATGGGGGAGTTCGGTGAGGAAGGTTTCATACACGATACCGGTATAGTAGTCGAGTCCACGTGTGATCGAGGGGTCAAAGGTGAAGTGTTTCTCAATCCCAGCCTCACAGAGGTAGGAGTAAATGGTTCTCATTCTCTCACTGTGTGGGTTCTCTCCACCAGAGAGGGCTGTGAGCCTATCCAAGGTGGTGAGAAAGGGCTCCTTTTCATCCTCCTTGCTGATGTACTGTAGAATTGCATTGGCCTTCTGTACGTCGCCTGTGAGTTCTCTCAAGAGCTTCAGTACTTCCTCTTTTCCAATCTTCCTGAGTTTATCTACTGTCCTGAGAATCTCTACGCTCAGTTCAAGCAGTCCATGATGTGAGAGGAAGGTGTTGAACAAACCCCGGTGTGCAATACAGAACTGGTAATTCTGAACACCCATTACCGAGAATGAACTATCCATCATGGAAAGGATTTCAAAATCAGCCTCTGCGTTGTCCACACCCACGATATCGAAGTCACACTGCGTGAATTCACGGTAGCGACCTTTCTGGGGATTCTCTCCCCGCCATACCTTATCTATATGGAAGCGTTTGAAGGGTAGGGAGAGTTCACTCTGGTGTTGCGCGAGAAAGCGAGCGAAGGGGACGGTCAGATCGAAGCGAAGGGCAACATCCCTCTCGCCATTGTCCTTAAAGTGGAAGATTTGCTTGTCTGTCTCGCCTCCACCCTTGCCAAGAAGGACTTCGGTGTATTCAAGTACCGGAGTATCAATGGGAACAAATCCATAGGACCTAAAGTGTTTCTCGAGGTTGTTGGTGATTGCTTTCTTTGGGATTTCCATGGAGGGCAAAAAGTCTCTGAAACCCTTGAGAACCCTAGGTTCTATAATGCTTCTTGCCTTCGGTTCCTTGCTCATTGATTCATACTCCTGTTGTGTTTTTGATGTGGATGGTGTACAAAGAGTGTATAACGAATCGCTTGTGCACTGCAATATGCGGTTCTTTTAACACCCTATACTTCTATGAGAGCGATATGCTGATACGATACAAACAAGACGAACATGGGAAAACGCTGCCTGTTGCGAATATTTACACCCAGACTGAACATAAGATACCAAACCATTTGATCGATCGTGATGCCCTTTGGGCTATCCGAAAGCTGCAAAACTCCGGTGCTGAAGCGTATTTGGTAGGAGGAGCGGTCAGAGACCTGTTGTTGGGAAATATTCCCAAGGATTTTGACCTCGCCACCAGTGCTTCACCTCGCCAGATCCAGCGTTTATTCTGGAATGCAAGGATCATCGGCAAGCGTTTCAAATTGGTGCATCTGGTATTCAAGGACAAGGTGCTGGAAGTATCTACCTTCAGGAGCGGAGAGGAAGCAATGGAGGGAAACAACAATGTGTTTGGTTCCATAGACCAAGATGCCAAACGCCGTGATTTCTCAGTAAACAGCCTTTATTACGATCCAACCAATGGCCAGTTGCTCGATTTCAACAATGCCATGGAAGATTTCAAGAAAAAGCGTATAAGTTCTGTCATTCCCCTCGATGAGACATTCAATGAGGATCCTGTTCGTATGATCAGGGCCATCAAGTATGCCTCCACCACAGGGTTTACCCTTCGCTGGAGTATCCGTGTAGCAATCCGCAAACACTCGGGAGAGCTTTCACGAGTATCGACAAGCCGTTTGACAGAAGAGGTGAACAAGATCCTTGCAAGCGGTCATAGTGTCAAGATTTTCAATGAGTTGAATAAATACAAGCTGCTTGTCTTTATGCTTCCTGCTTTCTCCATCTATTGCAATTTTCCCCAGGTACAGAAAAGTCTGGAGGAACTGGATAAGAAGGTTATGCTTGCCAAGCGTGGCAAGAGCGATGAAGTTGAGCTTGCTGATATGATCAAGGCTCTGGTAGACCCCTTGGTTATCTTTGCTGATGATCATATGAGTCCTGATGAACGATTCAAGGAAACATTCCGCCAGATCAAGGTGTTGATCAGTCCGATGACTCCTTCCAACTATGATATAGAGTTGGCTAGTGAACGCCTGTTGACTGAGCGTGGATTCAAGACACCGAGAAACTGTGTGAGGATGCGCAGGCCGGCAAACCGTGTTCCTCAGCGCAGGAAGCCCAATCCAAAGAGAAAGGGAAGAACAGAAGGGACTGGGGAAGTACAGTCTGGTTCACGAAGAAGGAACAGCCGAAGGGGGCCGAAAAAAGGAACCCCCGCCCAAAAGGGTGGAGGGACTTCCAGTGAGCAGCCGAGGAGCAGTGCAGAGGCACACGATCTCTAACCCCATTCCTCTATCTCAATATTTACGCTGGAGACAAAGATGCCTCCATACTTCTCAAGGCTGTCTGCTATGTATTCCTGGAGTTCTCCAAGGGTGGTCGCTATCTGGTGTTGCATTGGCACGCGTAATTTTACCGTGAGTGCATACCCCTCTGCTTTCACCTGTACTTGTACCCGTTTTACTTTTATCTGACTGTCAAACTCATCGAGACAGTGGGCAACCATTTGGGTAAGTGCAGCTTCACTGACAGTGGTCTTGCCATATTTGCTGAACTCAGGACGTACGATGGTTTTCTCGAAGCTGACATTCCTGCGCTGGAAGGGTACTTGTCTTCCATGCTTGAAGAATACTCGCATGGAATCGTAAGCAATCTGTGGGTAGTTGCGGGTTATCTCGATTGAAGGAACAGGGATTACATGTTTCCCTTCGCTGTAACGGATACGCATGGCAGTATCAATCTGCTCCTTTGTTGCGATATCCTCGATGCGCATGAGTTTTTCAGGTTGGGGAAGATTAAGCCTGGCGGCAATCTTATAAATCATTTTCTCACTGGTCCCAATGATCAGGATCCTGTGATACTTCTGCTTGTTGAGTGCCTGCTTCACTTCCTTCTGATGTTCGGCATCATCGAAGACAGCGGTCCTTACGGCAGAGAGCATGTTCTCCTCCCGTTTGGCTGACTTGCCTGCGATGATGCGATCTCCACCGATGAGGAGACCGTCGTCAATGATCAGATCTATACGAAATTTTTGGGCTATCAGCTTTGAACGGAAGCTTTTTCCCGTTCCACTCTTACCGACCAAAGCATACACTTTTATGCCCTTTAATTTCCAGAACGCATATTTAAATACTCGATTCATGGTTTTCATTATACCGAAATTCTTGTACAATAGAACAGCATTTGTTAAAATATGCATTCTGTACTATTAATCACCTACATAAGGAGCGTTATGCATGCAAAGAATACCTACGTTCAGTAAGGGTGGTGTGCATCCAGACGATAGAAAGGTATACAGTCGCTCAGAGGCTATTGAACGATTACCCTTGCCTTCAGAATTGATTGTTGCTTTATCCCAGCATCTTGGTGCCCCTGCAAAAGCCTTGAAGGCGAAAGGGGATACCGTAGTTAAAGGTGAAAAGATTGGGGAAGCTTCAGGCTTTATCAGTAGTGATGTTCACTCTCCAGTATCGGGGACCATCAAGGAAATACGCAAGGTCACCCTTGCCAACAGCGTCCAATGTGACGCATTTGTCATTGTTCCTGATGAAGAGCAACCTGCTGATACCGAAGAAAAAGTTGATTGGCAGAGCCTTGATGGCAACACGTTGCTCAGCAGTATCAAGGATATGGGGATCGTTGGTATGGGAGGGGCTACATTCCCTGCCCATGTTAAGCTCTCCATCCCCAAGGACAAGAAAGTTGATAGCTTTGTAGTCAACGGTGTTGAGTGTGAACCCTATCTGACAGCTGACTACCGAATCATGCTCGAGAAAGGTGAGCAGGCCCTTGAGGGAGCAATGATTGCTGCCAAGATTGTAAAGGCTGAACGGGTCATTGTCGGAATAGAGATGAATAAACCCGATTGCATTGCCCATCTCCAGAAGATAGTCAAGGAGAAGGGGTATCCAATCGAAATCGTTGGGCTTCAGATGAAGTATCCCCAGGGAGATGAAAAGCAGTTGCTCAAGGCCACACTAAACCGCGAGATCCCTTCTGGCAAGCTTCCCCTCGATGTAGGTGCAGTAGTGGCGAACATTGGTACCTGTAATGCAATTTATGAGGCAATTGTCTTGAAGAAGAGCCTATATGAGCGAGTTATCAGTGTTACCGGTGAGTGTATCGCCAATCCCAAGAACATCCTTGCCCCGGTAGGGACGAAGATGAGTGACCTGCTTGCCTTCTGTGGAGGCTTTTCCAGTGAACCAGAGAAACTGGTCAGTGGTGGTCCTATGATGGGTTTCTCCTTCTTCGATACAGATACACCAATGACCAAGGGGTCCAGTGGTCTTCTTGCCCTCGGTGCTCAGAAGAAATATCGTTCGACCGCTTGTCTCAATTGTGGTCGATGCGTGGCTGCCTGCCCAATCGGGCTGATGCCTGCAAAGCTTTACCGTTATATCACTAATGGTGAATACGAGGAAGCGATGAAGACCTCGTTGATGGATTGCAAGGAGTGTGGGTGTTGTTCCTATGTCTGTCCTGCACATCTTCCATTGGTTCATACGATGAAGACTGGAAAGAAATTGGGGAGAAAGAAGAAATGAATAAACCTACCATGACAGTTTCCTCTTCGCCGCATCTCCATGCGAAGACAGATACCGCGTCCATTATGTGGAGTGTTTCACTCGCACTTGCTCCTGCAACCCTTTGGGGTGTGTATGTATTTGGCTTCAGGTCTCTGTTGGTGCTTGGGGTTTCTGTCCTCACTGCATTGTTGTCGGAATTCTTGCTTGGCAAGTTGTATAAGGAGTCAACCCTCTGGGATGGCTCAGCGTTCCTTACCGGTTTGTTGGTTGGAATGAACATGAGTCCTTCGGTTCCTCTGTTTATTCCGTTCCTGGCAAGTGTATTTGCAATATTTGTGGCAAAATGGGTGTTCGGTGGCCTAGGGGCTAACTGGGCGAATCCTGCACTCGCTGGTCGTGTATTCGTGTTCTTCTCGTTTACCACACCAATGAGCAGCTTTGTCGCTCCCCGGACCCTTGCCTCGGCTCTTC
>Ga0265294_10003551_pt1 | contig 19895 bp, 18 predicted proteins | sample MunlanPumphouse3_FD_192504 | JGI IMG/M metagenome (GOLD analysis project Ga0265294, IMG submission 192504) | Groundwater microbial communities from a municipal landfill in Southern Ontario, Canada - Pumphouse #3 | ecosystem: Environmental > Aquatic > Deep subsurface > Groundwater | place...
GAAAAACGCATAAGAAATGTAATAGATAATGCTGAAAACGGATATTTATCTCCTGAGCAAATTCATGAATTATTAGATGCTGCCGGAATTGCAAGAGCTAAAGAAGGAATTTCTAATAATGAAAATGAAATAGTTACGATGGCTAATAAAATGGGTTATCCACTTGTCATGAAGGTTGTTGGTCCAGTTCATAAATCAGATGTTGGAGGTGTTGTATTAAATGTATCTGATGAGGCTACTGTTCGTAAAGAATTTCAAAGGATGATAAAGATTAAGGATACACATCATGTTATGCTTGCTCAACAACTTTCAGGAACTGAAATATTTATAGGAGCTAAACGTGAACCTAAATTTGGTCATATGGTACTTTGTGGTCTTGGAGGTATTTTTATTGAGGTATTAAAAGACGTTAAAGCAGGTCTTGCTCCTATTTCGGAAGCAGAGGCAATAACTATGATAAAAGGTCTTAAATCCTATAAGATTATTCAAGGAGTTAGAGGTCAGGAACCTGTAAATGAGCCTAAGTTCGCTGAAGCTGTTTCCCGCGTTTCTCAACTTGTAAAAATTGCTCCAGAAATATTTGAAATGGATTTAAATCCCCTTCTTGGAAATGCTAAAGAAGTGGTAGCTGTAGATGCCCGCATACGTATAGAAAAGTAAGAAATATAGCTAAGAGAGCATATTAAAAGCCTAGCTTTTTTTGATATGCTCTTGTTTTTATATAAAATAAGAAAAAATGAAGCGATGGAAAGATTATAATACGAATGAGAAGCTTATGATAGGAATGATAGCTATGCTCATTATCTGTGTATTCTTGAGTTGGGGTCGTATAACAAAGGGAATAAGTAAGGGATTTACCTTCTTGAATTCTGATTCAAATACTTCTGTAGAGCAAAATGATTCTTTTAAATAGCTTTTCCTAGAGATTAAAATTATTTTTATAAACTTATACTTTTTAATAAAATAAATTATGCTAAAAGTTTTTTATTTAAAAATGTCTGAAATCTCAAGTGAGGATATTTTTAAATTAAGAAAGAAGTCAAATGTTGAAACTCTAAAAGAAGCTGATTTATGTAAAAGTAAAAAAGTTGTTCTTACAAAATTACTAAAGGATGTAATATTGACTAAATTACTATTTGAGCTTAAAGGACTTAAAAAGCAAGATTATATAATTTCTTTGGGTAAACATGGAAAACCTAGTTTAAATATTCCATTTTATTTTAATATATCTCACTCTAAAGATTATTGGGCTTGTGCTTTTTCTGATCATAAGGTAGGTTTCGATATAGAGAAGATAGCTAAAGCTCGTATGGAAGTCGCTAAACGTTTTTTCCACATTAACGAAATAGAAAGTTTAAAAAAAATATTTGGGAAGGAACAAGATGAAAAGTTTTTTGAACTTTGGGCTTCTAAGGAAAGCTTTATTAAATATACGGGTTCTGGTCTGAGTCGTTCCTTAGCTTCTTTTGAAATTGTAGGTAATAAAATAAAGGATGGGGATAAATATCTAAATCTCTTTTTAAAGTCTTGTGTTATAGATCCTGCTTATAAAAGTTATATTACTACTGAATTGTTTTCAGAATCATTAGAAGTCCTTAAATTAAACTTATCTGATATAATTTAAGAGGCTATTTACTCTTGTTTATTTAGTTTATACTAGATCTTAGAGACTGAGGTTATTCTTGGGCTATAAATAATATTTACTCTTGCTATGTTATTTTTATAGCTAAGAGATTTTATTTACTATTGTGACCTATTTTATAAAATTATATAATATATTGAGTTATATGATAATAAGATAGATGCTTATTTGCATAACTCGAAAATCCATATTATTTTTGTGAAAGATATTAATTACCTATGAGAAAAGACGAAAGATATAACAAAAGAGGTGTTTCTGCATCCAAAGAAGATGTTCATAACGCTATTAAGAATTTAGATAAAGGAGTATTTCCAAATGCTTTTTGTAAGATAATCCCTGATTATTTGGGTGGAGATAAAGAGTATTGTAATATTATGCATGCCGATGGAGCTGGAACTAAATCTTCTCTTGCGTATATGTATTGGAAAGAAACTGGAGATATCTCAGTTTGGAAAGGCATAGCACAGGATGCTTTAATAATGAATCTTGATGATTTATTATGTGTTGGTGCTTATGATAATATTTTGTTATCTTCTACAATAGGACGTAATAAAAATCTTATTACAGGTGAAGTTATTTCTGCTATTATTGGGGGAACTAATGATTTACTTGAAGAATATAGAAAGTTGGGTGTAAATATTTATGCTACGGGTGGTGAGACCGCTGATGTTGGGGATTTAGTTAGAACTATAATTGTCGATTCCACAGTTACATGTCGAATGAAACGTAGCGATGTTATTACTAATGATAAAATTGCTGATGGAGATGTCATAGTGGCACTTTCTTCATGTGGACAGGCTACTTATGAGACAGAATATAATGGAGGTATGGGTTCTAATGGATTAACCTCTGCTCGTCATGATGTTTTTTCAAAATACTTATCACAGAAATATCCTGAGAGTTATGATCATGCTGTACCTGAAGACTTGGTTTATTCTGGAGCTTGTAGTTTAACAGACGAGATAAAAGGTCTTGGACTAGATGCAGGTAAACTTGTTTTATCTCCAACTCGTACTTATGCCCCAGTTATGAAAGTTATTTTGGATAAATATCGTAGTCAAATTCATGGTTTAGTTCATTGTTCTGGTGGAGCTCAAACTAAGGTGTTGAATTTCGTTAATGATATTCATGTCGTTAAAGATAATTTATTCCCTGTTCCTCCTCTATTTAAATTAATTCAGGAACAATCTGAAACTCCTTGGTCGGAAATGTATAAAGTTTTTAATATGGGTCATCGCATGGAAATATATATTAATAAAGATATAGCTGAAGATATTATTAAGATTAGTAAATCATTTAATATAGATGCTCAAATAATTGGACATTGTGAATCTTGTGACGGTAAAAAACTTACTATAAAATCTGAATTTGGAGAATTTCAATATTAAAAAAATCTATATTTTAGTTTTGAGTTAATAAATATATAAAGAGGATAGCTATTATGTCTATCCTCTTTTTTATTTTTATATTGTTCCGTACTGAAATGTGTTTGCAAATTATTATAAGCAAAAATAAATAGTATTATTTAAAAAAGTATAAATATATTTTAGAGAATCTTAAAGAATAAAGATTTTAAAATTTAAGAATGTAAGATAAAAATAAATAAAATATGTGTTCATATACGAGAAAGTTGAATGAATTTTGAAAAATTTTGAATTTAGAATTGTTTATTTATTCGTTTTTTAAGTATATTTGATATATGTACGCTTATATAAATTTCGTTTATGAAACACTTTTTAGATAAATTTAAATTCTGTCCAGTTTGTGGATCTGCAAACTTCAATATTCACAATGACAAATCAAAAAAATGTGCAGATTGTGGATTTACATATTATATAAATCCTTCAGTAGCTACAGCTTGTTTTATTAGAAATTCTAAAGACGAACTATTGATATGTACTAGGGCTAATGAACCATCTAAGGGGACTTTTGATCTTCCTGGAGGTTTTATTGATATGGATGAAACATTGGAGCATGGTATGCTTAGAGAAGTTATGGAAGAAACACATCTACTTGGAAAAGATTTACATTATCTTTTTTCAATTCCCAATCTCTATGTTTATAGTGATTTTCCAGTGCATACAACAGATGTCTTTTTTGAATTGAGAGTTAAAGATTTTTCAAAGGCTGTAAGAGGTGATGATGCAGCTAGCCTTAATATTATTAAGATAGAAGAATTAAATCCAGAGGTTTTTGGACTTAGGTCCATAAAGCAGGCAGTTGTGCTTTATTTGAAAAATCACAAAAATAAATTTTAAAGTTATAGAATAAAGAGAGTTGAGATTATTTATCTTAGAGTAAATGTTCCTGATTATATATACCCAGAATTGATATTTTGGGATAAATACTAATAAATTTGAGATGATTGTTTAAAAGAGAAACATTAGTAATGTTTGAGATTTTATTTAAACTGTATATGATGATAAAAATAGATATTAAATAATAGATAATATGAAAGTATTAGGAATTAATGGAAGTCCTCATATTCACGGTAATAGTGATAAGGCTTTAAGAATCTTTGCTGAAATTTTAAGATCTGAAAGTATAAATATGGAGTTTGTACAAATAGGAAATAAGGTTGTACGTGGTTGTATGGCTTGTAATATGTGTTTTGAAAATAAAGACAGAAGATGTATTTTCGAAGATGCTGTAAATGAAAATATAGATAAGCTCGCAAAGGCTGATGCTATAGTCTTAGCAACTCCCGTACATTATTCCGGTATTAATGGTACTATGAAAAGCTTCTTAGACAAGGTGGCTTATATCTCTGCCGCTAATGGGGGATTATTAAATGGAAAATTTGGAGCTGCCATAGCTATTTGTAGAAGAACTGGAGGGTCAGCAACTCTTGCTGGATTACAAAGTTATTTCCAAATTTCTGGCATGCATGCAGTAGGTTCTACTTATTGGACCGTTGCTCATGGACATGGAGATATGGGTATTGAGGGAGATGAAGAGGGACAAATAACCATTAAAAATCAGGCTTTAAATATGGCATATCTGCTTAAATGTAAAGAAAAGGCAAATCTTCCTGAGCCTAAGTATTTTGAAGTAAAAGCAACAAACTTTGTTAGATAATTAATAGATATTACTATAGGTCTTATGTTGGGATAGGAGTCAAAATAAAGAGTCAGTTAAAAAAACTGACTCTTTATGCTATTGCGCTTCAGGTAGGGCTCGAACCTACGACCTACGGATTAACAGTCCGTCGCTCTAACCAGCTGAGCTACTAAAGCATTCCAATAATGTCGTTTTTATAAAAATTGCGCCTTAGGTAGGACTCGAACCTACGACCTACGGATTAACAGTCCGTCGCTCTAACCAGCTGAGCTACTAAGGCAACTTCTTTTCCAAAAGCGATGCAAAAATACGACTTTTTCCTTTATTTCCAAAAGATTAGACTAGTTTTTTATAAAATTCTGTTTATTTATTTCAAAATAATTATAAATTGTTTGATTTTTACATTTTTGATGTATGTTTAATTAATTATATTATGAACTTCCTTTAAATTTGCAGCCAAAATTAATTTGACTAATAAAATCTTTATTTTAGCTAATAGAGTTTATATCTTAGCTTATATGAAGAGGCTATATTATAATTTAATTAATAAGGTTTTATCTTTGATAATATAAATAATCTATATTATACTTTAATCTTTGCTGATTTAAAGTTTTTAATTTAAGTTTGTAGAAAAATATAATACTATGGATTATTTAAATGAATCGCACTTAGCCATAACTGTATGTGATAAAAATGGCAAAATATTAAGTATGAATGAAAAGTCAAAAAAAACTTTTTTAAAACCAGGTAGAGAAGATCTAATCGGCAAGAATTTATTAGACTGTCATCCAGAACCAGCTCATAGTTTATTAGCAGATATGTTGCAAAATCCTAGAGTTAATTCTTATACCATAGAAAAAGATGGTATAAAGAAATTAATTTTTCAAACGCCTTGGTATAAGGATGGGGAATATATGGGATTTGCAGAATTATCAATGGAGATACCATTTGAGATGAAACACATGATACGAAAATCTTCAAAATAAGGATATAAAATTATTTCTTTTTCAGATTAAACATATGGATTTAAACTCTTGAAATTCTGATTAAAATTTGTATTTTTGTATAAACATCTAAAAAACATAATTATGAATATTTTATTGTTGGGAAGTGGAGGAAGAGAGCATGCTATAGCATGGAAAATTTCTCAAAGTTCCAGAGTCTCTAAATTATATATAGCTCCAGGTAATGCTGGTACTGATGAGTTTGCTGAAAATGTGAATATTTCTCCAACTGATTTTGAAAGTGTAGCATTTTTTATAAAAGATAAACAAATCAATATGTTGATTGTTGGTCCAGAAGATCCATTAGTACAAGGTGTGAGAGATTTTTTTGAGAGTAAGGCAGAATTTAGAGATTTAATGATAATAGGTCCAGGCAAAGACGGAGCAGAGATGGAAGGGAGTAAAAACTTTGCGAAGGCTTTTATGCATAGACATAATATTCCTACTGCTGGCTATTTGACAATAAATAGAGGTAATTATAATGAGGGTGTTGAATTTTTAAAGACATTAGAGCCTCCCTACGTGCTAAAAGCAGATGGTTTAGCTGGAGGTAAAGGTGTACTAATATTAAATGATTTAAGAGAAGCCGAAGAGGAATTACAAAATATGCTCAACGGTAAATTTGGTAGTGCTGGAAATAATGTCCTTATAGAAGAATTTTTAAAGGGTATAGAAATTTCGGTATTTGTAATAACTGATGGTGATAACTATAAAGTGTTAGGTTCGGCTAAAGATTATAAACGTATAGGCGAAAATGATGAAGGATTAAATACAGGTGGTATGGGAGCTGTTTCTCCAGTCCCTTTTGCTAATGAAGTATTTAACAAAAAGGTGGAAGATACAATAATTCGTCCTACTGTTGAAGGTTTAAAAAAAGATGGTATAGATTATAAAGGCTTTATTTTCTTTGGACTTATGAATGATGGGGGAAATCCTAAAGTTATTGAATATAATGTTAGATTGGGAGATCCGGAAACTGAAGTTGTGATGCCTCGAATCAAGAGTGATATAGTTGATTTGTTTGAAGCTACTGCAAAAGGAACTTTAAATAAAGTAGATTTTGAAATGGATTCCAGGTATTGTACCACTGTGATGCTTGTTTCTGGGGGCTATCCTGAAAAATATCTTAAAGGGAAAGAAATAACTGGATGTGAGAACGTTAAAGATAGCATGGTCTTTCATGCTGGTACAAAATTAGGTTTAGATCATGAGTTGCTGACTGATGGAGGTCGTGTTATTTCTGTGAGCTCTTTTGGAGATAGCATTCAGAATGCTTTAAAATTGTCTTATGATTCTGTTTCTAAGATTCATTTTGAGAATATGAATTATCGTAAGGATATAGGACAGGATCTAATAAAATTTATTTCTTAATATTCTTTTATAAATACGGAATGGATTTGTTTTATAGTATAAACGATCTGTTTCCGTATTTTTAAGTTTTAATAATACTTAATTATATGAACCGTTTTTTTAGATCAACTAGCTTTTTACCATTAATATTTACTCCTATTGTTTATATTATTATAGCTATATTTGGTTCATATTTTTTGAAACCAGTACCTATTGTAGATTGTTTTATAGGTTTACCAAATTTGTTTAATATAACTCTTTCAACTCATCACGTATTAAATATCTTTATTCTAATATCTGTCTCAACTCTGATATTTTGGTATTGTGAGGATGGGAAATATTTAGATCAAAGTACAAGCTTAGGAGCTTTAATTTATTCCATAATGGCCTCTTCAATAATTTATAAATATGGTACAGACAATTTAACAATATCATTAGTGTTCCTTGTGTTAGCAATGATTTTTATACAAAAGGCTGTATTAGTATCTAAATCAAATTCACCCTTGTTTTCTTTTTCAGTATGCATAGTACTGGCTGTGTTATTCTCCCCTAAATTAGTAATGTTAATACTTTGGATGTTTTTGATTCCTATATACATAGGTAGAAATACTTTGAAAGATTTTACAGCTTTATTGTTGGGTATATTAACAGTTTTATTCTTTGTCTTATTTTTTTATTTTTGGAATAATAATTTAGAGAATTGCTATGATTCTTATAAACTTATATTTGAATCAGGCGAACTATTGAGGGATTTATCTATAAAGTATATATCTATTATAGTTTTCCTGCTATTTTTTTTACTTTTAGCTTTAAATCAAATATTCATAAAAAATCCTTCTACAGTATTAAAAAATAAGAAATCTTTTAATATAATATTTTCTTTGATATGTTTTCTTTTACCATCTTTCTTCTTTATTAATGGATTTGAATTGAAATATGTAGAAATTATAGCACTACCTTTATCTTTATTATATACTCAATATTTAATTAGTACACAAAAAAAATGGATACCAACTGTCTTTTTTTTAGGATTAATAATAGTGGGTGTTTTTTTAGTGCCCTTTATATAAAATATCCCTATATATAAAATAAAAAATCTTTCACAAAGGTGTACTTATTTCTTTATATCAGAAATTTAAGCTGAGGATAGAAAATGCATTATACTTCCAAGTCAAAAGTACTTTTTTTTAGAAATTTAAGGTGAAGATATTAAGAGCTTAACGTGAAAATGTTAGGAGTTTACCACGTGATTCTGTATCTATATTGCCATTATCAAATACTAATTTCCCATTAACAAAGGTTTTTATTATTTTATGATGGAAAGTTACACCATCCATGGGAGACCATTTGCATTTATAAAGTATGTTCTTAGAATTGACTTTCCATTCGGATTTTTTGAATATACATATGTCAGCTTTATAGCCTTCTCTCAGATATCCTCTTTTTTCTATTGCAAAAACATCAGCTGGAGCATGACACATGGAATCAACAACCTTTTCTAGTGTTATTTCGCCCCTCTTGGCTAGTTCTAGCATCATAACTAAAGAATGTTGAACTAATGGTCCACCTCCAGCAGCTTGTAGGTATTTACCGGTCTTTTCAGACAATAAATGAGGAGCATGATCAGTAGCTATTACATCTAAGTGACCATCTAATATGCCTTTAAGTAGAGCTTTTCTATCTGACTCTAATTTTATAGCTGGATTCCATCTTATTAGATTTCCTTTTTCTAGGTAAGCTTCATTATTAAACCAAAGGTGATGAACACATACTTCTCCTGTAATACGTTTTGTCTCTCTGGATTCTTTTGAGAATAGTCCTATTTCGTCTGCTGTACTTAGATGTAATACATGAAGTCTGGAATTGTATTTTTGTGCTAAGGATACGGCTAAAGAGGAACTTTTAAGACAAGCTTCTCTACTCCGAATAAAAGGATGATATTTAATGGGTATATCTTCTCCATATTTAGCCCTATATAAAGCTAAATTTGCGTTAATTGTAGGAGTGTCTTCACAATGTGTAGCTATTAATGTAGGAGATTCGGAAAAGATTTTTTCTAATGTATTAATATTATCTACTAGCATATTCCCCGTAGATGATCCCATAAAAACTTTAATACCACATGTTGTGTGAGGATCAACATGTCTTATTTCATCTATATTGTCATTTGTAGCTCCAAAATAGAAGGAATAATTAATTAGAGATTTTTGGGCTCCTATTTTTTGTTTTGCCTTAAGTAATTTTAAACTTGTTGTTGCGGGTTTAACATTGGGCATATCCATAAAAGAGGTTACACCTCCAGCAACAGCAGCTATAGAACCATGATATATATCCTCTTTTTTAATAAGTCCTGGCTCTCTGAAATGAACTTGATCATCTATGACTCCTGGTATTATGTATTCCCCAAAAGCATTAATTATTTGATCGAAGGTATAATCATTACTGTAGTTTGAATCTTGAGGTATTATTTTTTCAATAATGTCATTATCAATTATAATATCTCCTTTAAAGGTACTGTTTTCATTGATAATAGTGCCGTTCTTTATTAAAGTTTTCATGTACTTAATTTTTTTAGACCTTATTTCTTAGGTTTTATTCTTCCCATTAAGGCAGATATTTTCATTCTAATAACTCCAACTATAGCTTCAGTAAAGATTCCGCCACTCATTTTTGATGTTCCAAGTTCTCTATCTGTAAAAATTATTGGTATCTCTTTAATCTTAAATTTAAGAGTCCAAGTTGTAAATTTCATTTCTATTTGAAAAGCATAACCTTTAAAAGAAATTCTATCTAAATTAATCGTTTGAAGAACTTTTCTGGTATAACATACAAATCCTGCTGTAGCATCATGAATTTTCATTCCAGTGACTATTCGCACGTATTTTGAAGCAAAATAGGACATTAATACTCTACCCATTGGCCAGTTTACTACATTTACTCCAGTAACATAACGAGAACCTATGGACATATCTGCTCCATTTTTGCAAGCTTGATATAATTTAATAAGATCATCGGGATTATGAGAAAAATCTGCATCCATCTCAAATATATATTCATATCTATTTTTTAAAGCCCATTTGAACCCTGTTATATATGCCGTACCTAAACCTAATTTTCTAGCTCTTTCTATCATAAAAAGATTTTTAAATTCTTTTTGTAATTCTTTTATGATTTCAGCAGTGCCATCTGGGGAACCATCTTCTATTATTAGTATGTCAAAAATTGGTTTTAAGTTAAAGACATATCTAATTATATGTTCGATATTCTCTTTTTCATTATATGTTGGTATTATTACTATTCTTTCGTTCACAATGTACATTTTTAGTTGTATATACTGAATTATAAAAGATCTACTAGTCTTTCAAGTTTATTTGCTCTAGATCCTTTTATAAAGATAAATGATGCAATAATAGGTTCTTTTTTTAAATATTCCATTAATGCTTCTGTCGTTTGGAAACATCTTATATTATCTGCAAATTCTATGTAAGGGATAAAGTTCTCCCCAACTAGCAGTATATTATCATATTTTCCAGCTATCACTTTAGTTACAATTTCCTTATGAGCATTAAGACTTATTTTGCCAAGTTCTTTCATTTCACCCAAAATTACAATTTTATGGGATGATTTTATTTTGTCAAAATTTATTATAGCAGCATTCATGCTACTAAGGTTCGCATTATAAGCGTCTAATATTATTGTATTCTTTTGAGTTTTTATTAATTGAGATCTATTGTTAGATGGAGTATAAGCCTCGACGCTATTCTTTATATCTAATTCATTAATTCCAAAATACATGCCTATGCAGGAGGCAGCCATTACGTTATCAAAGTTATATTCACCTATAAGCTTAGTTTTGATATATAAATCTCCTTTTATGGTTTTAAGAGAATATACAAGATAAGGTATAGATTGTTTAGTTTCACCTTGAGCATATTGACCTTTTTCGCCATAGGTAATGCGTTTGATGTTTTTAGTTTCTTCCATAAGTAGATTATCGCTAGAATTGACAAAGACAAGTCCTTTTTTTCTCGCTATGTGTCTATATAATGCCGTTTTGGTTTGTACCAAAGTATCAAAATCTCCAAAACCTTCTAAATGAGCATAACCTACATTAGTTATTAGTCCAAAGTCAGGGTCTGCAATATCACAAAGTTGTTTTATTTCTTTTGGATGATTAGCACCCATTTCTATTATTCCAAATTCTGTGTCTTGAGTCATGCGTAATATGGTAAGAGGAACTCCTATATGGTTATTGAAATTTCCTTCTGTGGCTATAACTTTATAATTAGAAGCTAATATTGTATTGCATAACTCTTTAGTTGTAGTTTTTCCATTTGTACCTGTAATTCCAATAATTTTAACTTTTAATTGACTTCTATGAAAAGCGGCAAGTTCTTGTAAGAAGATAAGAGTGTTTTTTACAAGAATAGATTTTTCACTTTGGAATTTGGGATTATCAATAATAACATATTCGGCTCCCATATTTATAGCCTTAGGTGCAAATTCATTGCCATCAAACTTTTCTCCTTTTAGAGCAATAAAAATATATCCAGATTGAACTTGACGAGAATCTGTTGTTATTTTAAAACTTTTAATCTTATTATATATATCGCTAAGGGATCTTTTCATACTTAAAATTTAGAATAAGAAAGATAAAATTCAAATACAGGATATATTAATTTAAAGAATATTGTAGATTTTTTTGCTTTAAAATCAACTCACACTGTACCGCAAATTTATAGTTTAGTTGGCTTAATAACAAATTTTTTAGTATTTAATTCATTTGGCTAAATTCATGCAAACCATTGAGTTGAATTTAAGGTTAATTAAGAGTATTTATTTTTTTTCTGTGAAAAAAATGAATACTTTTATCTTGAATTTCGCAGAAGAGGAATAAATATACACCCTTGTATGATTTTAATCTTTGGTTAAGTTAAAATCATGTAATAAACAATAAATTAAAGATGAAAAAATTAGATTTATCAATTTACGGAATTACTGATGCAATAGAGGTTCATCATAATCCAACTTTCGAAGAATTATATAGAGCAGAAACAGATTCTTCTCTTAAAGGTTACGAAAAAGGCAAAGTAACCGAATTAGGTGCTGTTAATGTAATGACAGGTATTTATACAGGACGTTCTCCTAAAGATAAATATTTTGTTAAAGATGAGGTTAGTGAGAACACAGTATGGTGGACTTCTCCAGAATATCAAAATGACAATAAGCCTGTTTCTCAGAAAGTTTGGACTTCTTTGAAAAAAAGAGCCGTAGAACAACTTAGTGGTAAAAAGTTGTACGTAATGGATGCTTATTGTGGAGCTAATGAAAACTCTAGATTAAAAGTTCGTTTTATAATGGAGGTTGCTTGGCAGGCTCATTTTATTAAGAATATGTTTATCCGTCCAACAGATAAGGAAATGGAGACATACGAACCAGATTTTGTTGTTTTTAACGCTGCCAAAGCTAAAGTTGAGAATTATAAAGAGTTAGGTCTTAGAGATTCTAAAACAGCTACTGTATTTAACTTAAAAGAAAAAGAACAAGTTATTCTTAATACTTGGTATGGTGGAGAAATGAAAAAAGGTATTTTCTCTATAATGAACTATTATAAACCTCTTGCTGGTATTGCAGCTATGCACTGTTCTGCTAATACTAACAAAGATGGTGAAACTGCAATTTTCTTTGGCCTTTCTGGTACCGGAAAAACAACTCTTTCAACAGATCCCAAACGTCAACTTATTGGTGATGACGAACATGGATGGGATGATGATGGTATTTTTAACTTTGAAGGTGGATGTTATGCTAAAGTTATCAATCTTGATAAAGAAAGTGAACCAGATATTTTTGGAGCCATTAAGAAGGATGCTTTATTAGAAAACGTAACTGTTGATGCTAATGGTAAAATAGACTTTACAGATAATTCAGTAACTGAAAATACTAGAGTATCTTATCCTATTTATCATATAAAGAATATAGTAAAACCTATATCTAAAGCTCCAGCTGCTAAAAAAGTTATCTTTCTTTCAGCTGATGCATTTGGAGTATTACCTCCAGTATCTATTTTGACTCCAGAGCAAACTAAATACTATTTCTTAAGTGGATTTACGGCTAAATTAGCTGGTACAGAACTTGGTGTTACTGAACCACGTCCTACATTCTCTGCATGTTTTGGTGAAGCTTTCTTATCTCTTCATCCTACAAAATATGCTTCTGAATTGGTTAAGAAGATGGAAGCTAATGGAGCTAAGGCTTATTTGGTTAATACAGGATGGAATGGTACAGGAAAACGTATTTCTATTAAAGATACACGTGGCATATTTATTCTATCTTAGATGGTTCTATTGATAATGTTCCTACTAAGAAAATGCCAATTTATAATTTTGAAGTTCCTACAGAATTAGAAGGAGTAGATACTAAGATATTAGATCCTCGTGATACTTATAAAGATGCTGCAGAGTGGACTAAGAGAGCTACTAAATTAGCTAATATGTTCACTGAGAATTTTGTTAAATTTACAGGTAACGAAGAAGGAAAATCTCTTCAAAGTGCTGGTCCAAGATTATAATTATTTAGAGCAAGAATAAAAGAAAAAGAGTGTCAATTAATTTTGACACTCTTTTTTGATGTTCGCCTGGCACGAACTATTAATCCCGTTTCTCCTACTCGATTATTTTCTTTTAGGTAAAGCAAAGTTTATCTCTAAACCTCCAGTAGCTCTATTTTTGGCTGAGATAGTCCCGTTATGGTACATTATGGCATTTCGCACTATAGAAAGTCCTAAACCACTCCCTCCATCCTTACGTGTTCTACCTTCGTTGGGTCTATAAAATCTTTCAAAAATTTTGTTTAATGCTTCCTTAGGGACACCTTTTCCTTTGTCCCATATTGTGAAGTATTCAAAATCATTATCTGATAAATCATTTTCTATGCAAATATAAGGTTTAGCTCCAGAATAATTAAGAGCATTATCTATAAGATTTCTGAAAATAGCATAAACCAAATTATAATTTCCATGAATACACATTGAAGGTGCTATCTTATCTATAATAGAAGCATCTTTTTCTATTATTTTATCTGATAATTCTTGTTTTATTTCTGACATAATATCATTTATATGAATCTCCTCTTTTTCAAGATTATTATCTTTGTTTTCTATTTTAGAGATAAGGGATATATCTTCTATTAGAGAAGAAAGTCTTTGAGTTTGAGAATATGCTTTTTGAATAAAATATTCTGTTTGAGCTTTATCTATATCTTTATTAATAATAAGTGTCTCAAGGTAGCCACTTATAGTACTTATGGGCATTCTCAATTCATGTGCAATATTACTAGTTATTTCTAATTTCAATTTTTTATTATCTTCTTGTGTTGTTACGTCATCTATGCTAATTTCTATATACTTATCTTCAAATATAAATGCTTTTACTAAAAATGAAGCATTTTCTGCAATAATTATCTCATTATATGTCGTTTCTAATTTATTATTTTTAAGTCCTTCTTTTAATGTACTTAAACATTTTTTAAATTCTGGAGAAGTCCAAAGTTCGGCCGCTCTTAAGGAATTTACGGAAGTTATTTTGTTTAGGTAGGAATTAAAGATTACATTTGAATAAATGGTTTTTAACTCAGGACTAAAGAAAGCTACACCACTTTTTAGGTGGGAAAAATGTTTAATTAATCTATCTCTCTCTATATTATATTTTTCTTGAGTTTTAAGAATTTCTGTGTAATTACTCTTTAGATATTTACCTATTTCGCTAAATTCTTTTTGGTTGAAATGTATGTCTTCTCCTGGATCTAATGCTAATTTCTTAAGCTTAGATAAAGGTAAAGATAATCTAATAGAGAGTAGTGAAAGAATAAATATTGAAATGATAAATATGATAAGAATAATATATATATATAAATTTTCAGCTCTAAGCATTAATTTTAAATTGACATTATAGGGTAAAGCTAATCTTATAAAATAATCTCCATAATCTATTGCTTGATAAAGATAATATATTTTATTTGTATTTGAATATCTTATAGTATTGCTATTTCCCTTAATCAAGGAGTTTTGAATCTCAGGTCTCATAAGATGATTTTCCATGTCTTTGAAGATACTAACTGAATTATCATAAATGACTTTACCATCTTTATATATGATGGTTGTCCTTAAATCCTTAGGTAATAATTCTTCGATTTCATTAAAATCTACATTTTTAATGGAACTATCTTTTTTTATATATTTTTGTATAATGGAGCTATAAGATGATAAATCTCCTAATATATTTTCTTTTTTAAATGAACTTTCTCTACTATAGAGCAGATAAATGACCATAAAAGTAAATATAGTAAATACTGATGTTACGCTGAAAAGCAATTTTTTTTGGTAATTCATACGTGTAATTTTTTATTATCAATAAATTGATTAGATGATTTTTCAGAGAATAATTTATTTTGTTAAATCTAAATTATAACCATAACCAGAACGATTATTTATAATAATTCCAAATTTATTTATTTTTTTTCTCAACCTTGTAATATGTACATCCACTGTCCTTTCTAATACGTAGATATCATCATTCCATATTTTATGCAAAATTTCCTCTCTGGAAAATGTATGATTATTGGAGGACGCAAGTAAATGTAAAATTTCGTATTCTTTTTTTGTTAGAATAATTTCTTCATCTTTATAAAACATGCGTTGAGTTAAAGTATTAATCTCTAATTCTCCGATTTTTATGATAGATTCTTCTGCTTGTTTTGTTTTACTGCGATTAATAACTGCTTTTACTCTGGCAATAATTTCTTTTATGGAAAAAGGTTTAGTTATATAGTCATCACATCCTACACTGAATCCAGTTAGAAGATCATTTTCTGTAATTTTAGCAGTTAAAAAAATTATAGGAATTTCTAGTTTAAAGTCGTTTCTTATCTTATCTGCAACTTTATAACCTGACACACCACCCATCATAATATCCAATATAATAAGATCATAATCAGCATCTTCTTTGATGATTTTAAGAGCTTTTTCGCCACTTGATGCTGAGCTTACTTTATATTTTTCATTTTGAAGGTTAAATGTAAGAATTTCACATATATCTTCTTCATCATCTACTACTAGGATTTTTTGAGGATTCATATCGTGTATTTTTATAGTGTATTACAAATTTTCAAAATAACTTTATTTATTTATATAATGTTTTATATCAATGCCTTCTATAATATATATTGCAGCTTCTGAGATGTTTGTTGCATTATCTCCTATTCTTTCCATGTTGAAGGCTATGGAATTTATTGATAATATAGAGTCTAATTTATCTTTGTCTTCGCTTTTTATTAATGATAAGAAGATTTGAATGTTTAGTTTATCTATTTCGTCATCATCTAATATTGTTTTGTGAGCTAAACTTCTATCTTTACATATAGTGGCAAAAATAGCATTTTTTGTCATATTTTCAATTAGTTTAAGCATCTTTATTAATAGTGGAAAAGTATTCTTGAAGACGTTTGAATTATAATCAACTTTTATCAAAAATTCAGATATGTTCAATAACAAATCTCCAATTCTTTCAAGATATCCAGTAATATCATAGTAAGCCATTATTTTTCTCAGATCAGAAGCCTTAGGGCTGTATAGTACTATAGTTGTATTTATTTCCTCCCTAATATTCATTTCATAATTATCTATTAGGATTTCATTGCTATTAATTTTTTTAATATTTTTATCGTCAGCACTATGTATTAGTATATTGTTGATAATTCTAAATTGATCCAATACAATCTTTGTCGTATCATCAATGTTATTCTTTATATTTTTATATGTCAAATTATTCATATTTTTATTATTAATTTAAATAATGATTTAAATTCAACCAAAATTACCAGTAAGATATTCTTCAGTTTTTTTGTTAGAAGGGTTTGTAAACATCTTCTTGGTATTATTGTATTCAATTAGTGCTCCTAAATACATAAACATTGAACTATCGGAGATTCTAGCAGCTTGAGACATATTGTGAGTTACAATTATTATTGCAAATTGCTTCTTGAGTTCTAAAAGTAATTCTTCTATTTTTGCTGTAGCGATGGGATCTAGTGCCGAAGTTGGTTCATCAAGTAGTAGAATCTCAGGTTTAAGGGCTATTGCCCGAGCAATACATAATCTTTGTTGTTGCCCTCCTGAAAGAAATGAACCTTTTTTATTAAGAGAATCTTTTACCTCATTCCACAAACCTACGTCAGTTAATGATTCTTCAATTATTTGCTCTTTCTCTTTTTTTGATTTTCTTATTCCATTAAGTTTATAACCAGCCATAACATTTTCAGCAATACTCATTGTTGGGAATGGATTAGGACGTTGGAATACCATTCCAGCCATTCTACGAACTAGTATAGGATTAATCTTAAGTATATTGTCGTTTTTTAAATTAATTTCTCCATTTATTTTTATACTTGGATATAATTCGTGCATTCTATTTATAGCTCTTAGTAAGGTGCTTTTCCCACATCCAGAAGGACCCATAATTGCAGTTATATTTTTGTCTATAATATCAGCACTAACATTTTTTACGGCATATACCCCTTCTGTATAACTGATTGATAAGTTTTTAAATGAAAGAATTATATCGTTTTCCATAATATTAATTGTTTCTTGATTGAGATACTGTTTTTGCAATATAATTTAATATAAATACTATTGTTAATAATATTAATGAGCTACTCCATACCATATTTAATAAATTTGGGTCATTATAAAAATCCCATATTAATGTTGGTATTGATGATGTGGGAGAAAATATATTCCAATTTACACTTGAACTACCCAGAGATGTTAGAAGCAAAGGGGCTGTTTCTCCTATAACTCTTGATACTGACAATAAAATCCCAGTAAAGATCCCACTAAAAGCAGATGGGATTATAATAAAAAAAGTTGTTTTTATTCTAGAAGCTCCTAGGGCTAGAGCAGATTCTTTTAGTGAATTTGGCAACATTTTAAGAGTTTCTTCGGTTGATCTTATAATCATTGGAAGCATCATTATTGTCAATGCAAGAGAAGCAGCTAGGGCTGAATAACTTTTTAGGGTTGTTACAATCCAACTATAAATTATAATTCCTATCACGATTGAAGGAACTCCTTGAAGTAGATCAGAAATAAATCGCACTATTGATGCATATTTACTATTAGTATTTTCAGATAAATATACTCCTATCATGATGCCAAGTGGTATTGCTATTAAAGAGGCTACAGCTACCATAAATAATGAACCTGTAATGCCGGGAGCAATACCACCTGGTATAATGCTCCCATTTTGTAAAGCTATAGCAGCCTCCCATGAGTTAGGGATCTTTTGGGTAAAAAAATCTATACTTATTTGTTTGTAACCTTTAGACACAACCTTCCAAACAATAGATAATAATGGTATCGCAATAATAGATGACGATGTACATATCATTACTAGAAAAATTCTATCTTTAATATATCTTAAGCGCATATTGTTTTATCTTTTAGTATTTTCTTCATTGAAATCTTTTAATTATTAATTTTCCTATAAAATTAATCAAAGCTGTAATAAGCATTAACAATAGGGCAATTGCGATAAGGGATGAAAGTTTTAAACCATCTGCTTCTCCAAATTGATTTGCTATCACACTTGCCATTGAGTTGCTTGTATCTATTAATGATGAGGGTATATTGTTTGTATTCCCTATTAACATCGTTACAGCCATGGTCTCTCCTAATGCTCTTCCAAGTGCGAGTATGTAACTAGCAAATATGCCGGAACTAGCATATGGAATCATAACATTCGTTATCATTTCTAATCTAGTTGATCCTAGACTATAAGATGCTTCCTTTAAATTGGCAGGAACCATTTCTAAAAATTCACTACTCAAAGAGCTGGCATAAGGAATTATCATAATAGCAAGTACTATGGATGAGGTTAAAATACCTAGTCCATTTGTAGATATTCCAAGACTTATAATTATGGGTCGTATGCTATAAAAACCCCATAAACCGTATACAATTGATGGAACTCCAGACAATAGGCTAACAAAAGAGGAAATGATTTTTGAAAATTTGGAGTTTTTATAATATTCACCAGAGAATAATGCTATTGATAAAGAAAAGGGTAAAGAGATTATCAAAGCTAAAAAACTAGTTAATATGGTACCTACAATAAAAGGTAGTGCCCCATAAGTCTCTGTTCTTGGATTCCATTCTGAAGAGTATATAAAATTGAATATTCCAAATTTCCTAAAAGCTGGTAAGGCCCCGCTTACAAGAGAATATATCATACCCGCAGTAATAAATAATACTATCAATGATAACATAAATAATAATCGCTTAAAAATCTTATCTGTCATATATTTAAATTATTATTATTATCAATAAAATTTTGAAATAAACTGATGATGTATATTGCTGTTTCGTTCTCTAACGAAAATATTTATTTATTGACTGTTGATAGAATCTTTAATCCAGCGTTAATAGCTTTTTGTGGTAATGGTACATAATTTATTTTTAGAGTAAGTTCTTGAGCTTTGTTGCTAAGCATCCAATTTAATAATTTTAAGGTTTCTACTTGAGTATCTTCATTTTTGCATGAAATAGACAGATCTTTATAAAAAATTATCCAGGTAAAACAGCTTATTGGATAAGACCCCTTTGTCGAAGATGCCGTAATCATTTGTCTAGTATCTGGTCTAACATCCCCAATAGCAGCCAATGAAATACTATTAGTACTTGCTTTTATAAATTCTCCACTAGGATTTTCTACTGCAGCTGTTTTAATATTTTGAGCAAATGCGTATTCCGTACCTATATAACCTATAGCTCCCTTTGTTTGTTTTAT
>Ga0265294_10003552_pt1 | contig 19888 bp, 9 predicted proteins | sample MunlanPumphouse3_FD_192504 | JGI IMG/M metagenome (GOLD analysis project Ga0265294, IMG submission 192504) | Groundwater microbial communities from a municipal landfill in Southern Ontario, Canada - Pumphouse #3 | ecosystem: Environmental > Aquatic > Deep subsurface > Groundwater | place...
AAAAATAATACACAAGACATAAAAACGACAGTCCACGTCTCTATCAAGGGATAAAGTAGCTGTCGTTCATTTTTAAGTCCGAAAGTCAGGTTATATATCATTTAACAATAGGGTGTTATTAATTTTTATACAAAAAAGACGACGGTTTATTAACCATGTCTATTTTAATATATCAAATTTGTCGATACAAAAAATAACTAAATTCTATATTGATTCTATATTCCCAATAGTAATTATCACTTATAAAGTTATTTTTAATCATAGTTATCACATTTCAACTTGAAGAAAATTTATTTAAATTCGCTATCCACTAAATTTAATGTTTCAAGAACTATTTGATCCATATTCAAATATTTATATAGTCCTAATCTTCCAGCAAATATTACCTTATTATCAAGTCTTGACAAAGATTGGTACCGTTCATATAATTCCTGATTATTAGAATCATTTATAGGATAATATGGTTCTTCATCCTTAGTAAAAGTTTTCGGGTATTCGTAAGTAATAACCGTTTTAGGTTGATTGCCAAAACTAAAATGCTTGTGTTCAATAATTCTAGTATGTGGGATACTAGCCTCTGTATAGTTAACAACCGCATTGCCCTGAAAATTAGGTGTATCCAATATCTGTGTTTGAAAATCTAAACTACGATATTCTAGATGTCCAAATTGATAATCATAATATTGATCTATTGGTCCTGTAAACAGCACTTTATTAGTTTTTGTCAAATAATACGATTTATTCTCTAAAAAATCAGTTTCTAATTGTATTTCTATCCCGTCAAGTAATTTTTCAAACAAAGGTGTATACCCATTTATAGGTATACCTTGATAGGGATCATTAAAATAATTGTTATCATATGTAAAACGTAGTGGAAGTCTCTTGATAATAAATGTAGGTAATTCAATACATGGTTTCCCCCACTGTTTTTCAGTATATCCTTTTATTAAGACCTCATAAACTGTTTTACCAACCGACATTAAAGCTTGTTCTTCTAAGTTTTTAGGTATCGTTATATTTGTTTCTTTTTTTTCTTGTTCTATTTTGTTGATAGCTTCTTCTGGTGTGATAACTCCAAATAACTTAGAAAATGTGTTCATGTTAAATGGTAAATTATATACTTGATCTTTATATCTTGCTATTGGGGAATTAACATAATGATTAAATTTAACAAACTGATTCATATATTGCCAAACCCTATCATTGCTAGTATGAAAAATATGAGCACCATACATATGAACATCAATTCCTTCAATGGTTTCCGTACATAAATTGCCCCCAATATGATTTCTTTTTTCAATAACAAGGACTTTTTTATTTCGTTTTTTTGCTTCATAAGCAAATATAGCACCCGTTAATCCAGCACCAACTATTATATAATCGTACATTAAATTACCTCTATTTTTCTTTAGTAATACTGTCTAATTCTTTTTTGATATAATCCGCTATAATATCTGGTCCGTCCGTACGTCTTGCTTTTTTACTAGCTTCTATGTATGGTGTCATCAAAGTTCTATCTTTAATAAATGATTCTACTATGGACACCATTTTTTTCGTACTTTTTACTCTTACTGCATTTTTGATTTCATTTATGTAGTAATCTGCAATCCATACTTCAATATTAGTTGCAGTGGTTGTAATAAGAGTGGGTAAATTAAAATATGCAGCCTCAGCCAAGTTTGATGCACCAGATTTTCCAATGAAAATATCAGATGCAGCATTAAGTAATAACATTTCTTTTGTAAATCCATATACCAACAGATGAATATGTTTAGGTGGATCAATTCGCTTTAATCTATTAAATAATGTTTCATTTTTGCCACAAACAACAATGATTGACATAGCCAGTTTAGAATTTAACAAATAATGAAGGTTTTTTTCTATATTACCAGCTCCATAGGCACCGTCACATAGTAGAATGGTAAAAGAATCTTTTTCTATTCCGAGTATTTCTTTATAGTAAGCCTTATTTTCTGAATACTTTTTCACTTCTTGACTAATAGTAAATGGGGCATAAATAACATTTTTATTATTAAAAATTCTTGATTTAGAAGCCTTTTCAATTCCATTATAACTGCTAACAATCATAGTATCAAAACGATTATCCCACTGTTTTCCTATAATTGGATCTGGACAATAACCTATATTTTTTGCATTGATCAAATTACGCTCTTTTGCTTCATTAGCATAATAAAGAGTGGAAAAATGCGTGTGAAAAATCACGTCCGCATTTAAAGCTTTTATATAATTTACCGAGGTATCAAAAGCGTATCCATATCTTTTTTTAAACAAATAAGACAGTGTGATTTTTTGCCCAACCAAACCCATAACCATAAATTGTAGTGCGCCAAACCCCTTCAATTTGTTGTGGTTAATTACTTGTTTTATTAAGTCAACTTCAACATTTGGTGCGTTATTATTATTTTGGTCACGGAAAAAGTATGTTTCTATCACGTTATATTCTGAACCATACTTCTTTTTAAATGCTTCTGATACAGCACGCATTGGCATAATGTGCCCCATTCCAGCTTCTACAAATGGAAATACGACAGTTTTTTTAATCACCGTTATCCCTCTTTTATCTCGGTAGGATTGTTTTTGAAAATTAATTTAAATATTGGAAAGAACACCCAAAATGATATAGCACTATAAATAACCATTGTAACTACATCTGCAACAACCTCACCAGTTGCACCCCAACCTAAAGTGCTCATAAAGAAAGTATAAATAGGTGTTTTGTATAATCCTTGAGCTAGTGAGGCGACTAAAGTAATTATAACATAAGCCAAGACATACCAAAAGGCTGCTTTTGCAACACTACCTGTTGCTTTGAAAGTAATATTTCTTTGAGCAAAGAAATTAATAATCTGAGCTATTGCTAAAGTTATTTGAATCGCTAGAAAATATCCTAGTCCTCCACCTCCGCCTTCACTTATTAAACCACTTGCATAGTTAAACATATAATATGGGGAACCATTTAACTCAGTTCCAACTCTCCCCCACTGAAACCCGATATTTATTAATGAAGTTTGCTCAAATATACTCTTAAATAATGGCATTAAAATAAGCTGTAATACAGTGACAGCATTCGATATCATAAAGAATACCAAAAATTCAGTAGTTTTAGGAAATCGAACTTTAGTTAATTGCCATATCCAAACAATATTTAAGATAAATTTCATAATACAGGTCCCTACAATAGAAAAAAATTTATAAACACCATGTTTTTTAGGTATAGAATCAACCAGTTTTCGTCTTTCTACTTTATATTGTTCTTTAATTTCAGCAATAGTTATAACTGTTTCAATATATTTTGCATTTTTTTCTTTATTACTAAATTTTTCTTTATACAATGGCAATAGTTTTTCATTTCTATCAAGCCTTAATTGCTTAAGCGGATTTATATCAGCGCTTTTTGTTAATTCAGACATTATAATTGCTCCTTTTCCGTAGCTAAAACACGTGTTTTTTCAAATTTTAAAAACTTCTTTTTCTTTTTACCTTCTTTAAAATAAACTTTTATTCCTTTAAAGAATTTTCCATTAAACATCAAAATCAATCCATCTAATTGAGGGTAATTAATCATACCTTTACTCATTCTTGATAAAGTTCTTATAGGTGTATGATAGACACCCATAATAAGTGTATTAGCTGTGGATTGTTTCCCTATTTTCTTTAAAAACCATATTGTAAATTGAATTACTCTACTAAATAATCTTCCTGAGAAACCTTTTGCTTTTTTTAATTCAAAAATTGTAGTCTCTTTATCAACAATTATCTTCTTTTTTTCAACAGCTGTTTTTTCAGGTAGCTTATAAGCTAATAAAGTTTCAAATGTATCATCTTTAATATCTAAAATATTAGCTTGGTAATAATCTTTTAGCTCAATTTTGTCATATGGTTTATAATTTGATCCTTTTTTATCTATTGTTCCTTGTAAACGAATATCTTCAATTGAGGCACCAATATAAATTTGATATTGTCCATCTTCTAGTTCAAACTGTTTGGTTTCGTGGTTAAAATATCTGAATGAATAATCGTCAAAATCAATGGTAACTTCAACGGTTTCTTTTGCTTTAATAAATGGTTTTATGAAACCTTTTAATTCTTTATTAGTTCTAAATATTTCTGAAGACTGTTTGCCAATATAAAGTTGAGCGACCTCAAAAGAGTCATAATCACCACTATTTGTAATAGAAAAAGATACGCCTGATTCACTTATTCTTAAGTCGCGGTAAATAAATGTTGTATACGATAATCCATAACCAAATGGGTATCTAACATTTATTTTAGCAGTATCAAAATATCTATACCCTACGAATATTGATTCTTTATATAAAACATCTTTATAACCAGGAAAGTAATTAAACGTCGGTGTGTCTTCATAATTATATGGCCAAGTTTCAGATAATCTTCCTGATGGCGAAACTTTCCCAAATATAATATTTAATAGTCCTGTCATTCCTGCTTGGCCAGCTAAATATCCATGTAATACGGCGTCTACTTCATCTGCAACATCCAGTTCAACTACGGCACCAGCCGATAAAATAATAACTATTTTTTTATTAAGTGGTTTTAAAGCATTTACTAAATCAATTTGATTTTGTGGAAGTTTCAAATGTAATCTATCAATACCTTCAGCTTCAGAATACTCATCTAAACCTAAAAACAGTAAAATAATGTCTGATTTCATAGCAAGTTTAACGGCTTTTTTAATCCTTTTGTTAGATTTACCACCGAACCGTTTAAACCCCGGTTCGAACCCAATATAATTTTTAGTATAGGAACCGATTATTTCCGTAGCTTTATCTAACTTTGTTGGATTAACAGTTGAAGAACCTGCTCCTTGATATCTTGGTTTATCAGCGAAATCACCAATAATACAAACTCTATTAGTTTCTGATAAAGGAAGTGTATGATTATCATTTTTTAATAATACAGCACCATTTTCAGCTACTTTACTGGCAAGTTGATGGTGGTCTTCTAAATTTATATTAACTTTTTCTTTATTGCTTAGTATATCTTTATTAAATGTGATAAATCGATCAATATTTGTATCAAGCAATTCTTCAGTGATTTCACCAGATTTTATTGCTCTTACTACGTCATAATTGGTTTCACTAGCTGTAAAAGGCATTTCTAATTCTGCATTAGCTTTAAGAGCCAATACTCTATCGTTATTACCACCCCAATCAGAAATAACAATTCCTTTATATCCCCATGTGTTTCTTAATACATCATTTAGTAGATGATTATTCTCATTAGCATAAATTCCATTTAATTTATTATATGAGGCCATTATTGCTTTTGTTTTACCTTCTTTAACAGCCATCTCAAATGGCATTAAATAAATTTCTCTTAATGTTCTTTCATCTATTACTGAGTTAGTCACTAGTCTTCTATATTCTTGGTTGTTTGCAGCGAAATGCTTAACACAAGCTGATACACCACTAGTTTGAATTCCCCTTATCTGAGCAGAGGCTATTTTTCCAGATAAATACGGATCTTCACTATAATATTCAAAATTTCTTCCGCACAAAGGATTTCTTTTAATATTGGTCCCTGGACCTAACAATACATGAACATGTTTATTTTTAGCCTCTTTCCCCAAAGCTATGCCAACTGATTCAATTAAACTCACATCAAAAGTATTGGCCATTAATGCCGCAGTTGGAAACGAAGTTGCTTCATAACTAGGGTTTAATCCCAGATGATCTGCTTCTGCTTTTTGTTTTCTAATCCCATGTGGTCCATCAGCGCAAAACAGAGATTCAATTCCATACTTTTTAATGTCTCTTGTTTGCCAAAAATCCTTTCCTGATAATAATGAGGCTTTTTCTTCTATGCTCATTTTTGAAATTAATTCTTTATTTTTTAACATATGGTCCCCCTGGAATATATTTTATGTGTTCGTCTTATGACGTTTTTTTCATATTTAATGATACTTATTTAATAATGTTCGGTAATAATAGGGTGTAGGTTTATACACCCTATTTTCACCTCCAAACATCTTTAATCGTGTAAATTATTGGGATGTAAATACAAAATTCTTAAAATTAATAAATCCTGATTCACCTATTTCAAACGCTTCACCAAATTCTATCGAGAAATTGTAAGCATTTGATACAGTTGCACCTGTTGTAAAAGTAATCGTAATGGTTTGATATTCTGTTGTAACATTCACTTTATTATTCCCCATAACATTTGTATAAGGATACCCCACTGGATATACTTGTAAATAAGGCATAATTTGTGTTTCTTTAGACGCTTTTACATCAAAAGTAAAGACATATGTTTTATTTGCCTCCAAATGTCCATCTAACACATATTCAATTTGTAAATTTCCATTATTAAAAGTTAAGCTTTGATAATCTGTAATTTCATAAACTATTTCATCATAACCAAAAGTCGCCTGAACCATTGAATCTACTGCTCTGGATAAGTTTTGTGTTTTCACTTTAAAATCACGCGTATCTAAAGCTGGTAACTCTTTTGTTGCTTCAACAACTGTAACGTTTACTGTTTGAGACACTTCATTACTTAGACTATTGGTTAATGTATAAGTTACTTGATATTCACCTAATGTATCCATTGTAGGCTTTGTAACTACGATTTCTGATGTGATATCACCATCGCGAGCATCAAATCCTGTGGTGTCTTTAAGAAAATCGTAAGTATCTACTTCATTTAATCTAACCACTAAATCTTTCGCTCCTGAAATAACGGCCGTAGAAAGTGCTTCCCATTTTGCATAAAGTGTCATATGGTTTGTAACATTATCATTGAAATCCCAAGCTGTCAAGTGCTCAGCATCAGTGTACCAACCAGCAAATGTATAACCTAATTTTTCAGTAATAAATTTATCTTCTAATTGCGTGTTTTCATAAACAGCTGTTTTAGATACTTGGCTTCCACCATCAACATCAAATTCAACTTCAAATGACTCTCTAATTTGAAAATTCTTAAAATAAATTGATCCGGATTCGAACTGGTTAAATGCTTGACCAAATTCGATTGATAGATTGTAAGTCATTGCAACTGTTTCTGGTGTTGTAAATACAATATGTATAGTTTGGTATTCTGTAGTAACATTAACTTTACCATTTCCCATAATATTGGTCCATGGACTACCAACTGGATATTTTTGTAGATAAGGCATTACTTGAGTCACTTTAGATGCTTTAGCATCAAATGCTAATATATAGGCTTGATTTGGTAATAAACGATTATTTAAAATATATTCTATTTGTAGGTTACCGTTATTCCAAGTTGATGAATGGAATCTATTTACAATATAGCTTATTTCATCATATCCAAACGATGTTTCAAGCATATCAAATACAGGTCTAACTAAATTTTGTGTCTTTGGAACAAAATCACGGTTATCTAGAATTGGCGATAATTGTGTTGCCTCCACTACTTGAACACTGACTGTTACAGTTGTTGTTTCTAATAAACTATTCGTAACAGAATAAGTAATTTCATATGTACCTATAGTATCCATAATTGGCTTAGTTAGAGAAACATTTTCCGTAATATCACCATCAGTACTGTCATAAGCTATGATGCCACTTAAGAAATTATAAGTATCAACCACATCTAATCTAACTACGTGATCTTTATAACCTGTAAATTCAGGAACACCTTTGCCATTCCATTTTGCATAAAGCATCATATCACTTGTGACATTATCATTAAAATTCCAAGCTGTTAAGTGTTCTGCATCAATATACCAACCAGCAAATGTATAACCTAATTTAGTTGGTTCACTAATTAAATGAAGTGGTGTATTGATTGCTGCACCAGTCTTTTGAACTGGAGAACCACCATCCACATCAAATGTTACTTCATAAGCTTCTTCAAATTTAAAGTTTTTAAAGTTTATAAATCCTGACTCGTTTGTGCCAAATGCTTGTCCGAATTCAACTGATAAATTATAATCAGTTCCTACAGTTGCAGGTGTCTTAAATGCAAACTTCACATTTTGATAAGTTTCATTAACAGAAACCGATCCATTAGCCATAATGTTTGTCCAAGGGTTAGCAACTGGATATAGTTGTAAATAAGGCATAATTGAGGTTACTTTAGAAGCTTGAACATCAAATGAAAATAAATACACAGTATCTGGTAGTAAATGATTACTTAAAATATATTCAATTTGTAAGTTACCATTGTTCCAAGTATTTGTTTGATATTCAGTAACAATATAATTAATTTCTTCATATCCAAAAGTAACATTAACTATATCAGCTTGTGGCCTACTCAAGTTTTGTGTTTTTAATGTAAAATCTCTCGTGTCTAATTCTGGTTCAGAACGGGTTGCTTCAGTAACTACTAAATCAACTGTTACAGTATCTACAACGCTCAAACTATTGGTTACCGTATAAGTGATCTGATAAACTCCAGGTTGATTTAGAACATTATGAGTTACAACGATACTATCTGTTAAATCACCATCAGTACTATCAAACGCTGTAACGCCATCTAGGAAGTTTGCCGATTCTAAAGCTGCTAATTCTTCTAAACGAATTTCCATATTCGCATAACCAGTTAACTCAGGTTTTTCTAAGGCTTCATACAATGCATATAATGACATATTTTCTGTCACAACATCATTTTCAAAATCCCATAAAATAGTATGCAATTCATCTGCATACCAACCTACGAAACTATATCCAGTTTTAACTGGAGTTGGATAAGTCGTAATTCTTTCTCCAGGAGCGGCTGAAATAGTTTGATTTGGTTGACCATTATCTGCTTCAAATGTAACCACTAGAGCTTCACTAAAAACAAAATTCTTAAATTCAATTTGACCAGATTCACCAATTAAGAAGGCATTTCCAAATTCAACAGAGAATGAATAACTATCTGCCACAGAAGCACCTGTCTCAAATGCTATTTGAATGGTTGTAAATTCTTGTGTTACTGGTAAAAATCCGTTACCCATGATATTAGTCCACGGATTATCTACTGGAATAACTTGTAAATATGGTTGAATGCTTGTATTCTTAGATGCCTTAACATCAAATGTTAAAACATATTTTTGATTTGGCACTAAATGATTAGTTAACACATATTCAATTTGGAAGTTACCATTATTTTGATATTTATTTTGGTAATCCGTAATGATATAAGTAATTTGATCGTATGCAAATGTTGCTTCAACCATGGTTTCTACTGGTCTAGATAAGTTTTGAGTTTTAATAATAAAATCTCTATTATCTAAACTAGGTAATTCTTTAGTAGCTTCAACTACTGTCAATCTAATTGTTTTAGATGCTTGTTTACCATTTTCATTTGTCACTGAATAAATAACGTCATAACTGCCCACTTCTGCTTTAACGGCTGAAGAATCAACTGTAATTTTATCAGAAATATTTCCATCGATTGCATCAAAAGCTGTTGCATAAAATAAATAATTTAGTTCAGTAACTTCTTCTTGGCGCACCGTGAAATCAGAAACATCTAACACAGGAACACTTACAGGAGTCCATTTTGCATAAACAGTAGTATCACCTGTGATTTTTTGAGTTTCAAAATTAAATGGATTTGTTTTATCTATATCTTTATACCACCCCGCAAAAATAAATTCTGCTTTAGTTGGGCTGTTTGGCTCATTAGCAAAATCATTATAAAATACTGTTTCTGAGGTGATTTCACTTCCACCATCCGTATCAAAACTGACAACATAAGAATTTAGTTCCCATTTAGCAACCAAACTCATATTGCCTTCTACTTTGTCTTCTTCAAAGTTCCATGGAGTAGTTTCAGTACCAAGATACCAACCTAAAAAAGTGTAACCAACTCGAGTTGGATCGTCTGGTTTAGTTACTAAATCTTGATAAAGAACATCAACATCATTAACCAAAGAACCCCCATCACTATCAAAACTGACAACATAGTTTTCATTAGTCCATTTTGCATATAAAGTCATATTTGATGTGATACGTGTTGTAATAAAATTAAAAGCTAAGGTTTTGTTTTCATCAGTAAACCAACCTTCAAATGTATATCCTGCTTTCGTAGGATCTGCTGGTTTTGAAATTAAGGAGTTGTGTTTAGTACTAACATCATCTACACTTGATCCTCCATCAACATCAAAACTTACAGTATAATCTGTTAAAGACCATTTTGCATAAATAGTTACATCAGAAGTGATTTTTTCTTCTGTAAAAATAAATGGTGTTGCTTTAACCTCGTCTTTAAACCAACCATCAAATGTGTACCCTAATTTTGTAGGGTCAGTTGGTTTGTTAATCAAAGCATTTTTTTCAACTTCAACACTTTCGATACTATTTCCACCATCTGTATCAAATGTGACTACATACTTAGGTGTTGTACAGGCTGTTAATACAAGTGCCAAAACAATACCTAGCAAAAATAATATCTTTTTACTATTTTTTTTCATACAATCGTTCTCCTCCCAATTTGTATAAATTAATTCCTTTTTAATTAAATTGCGCCTCTTTGACTTGGGTTATCTAATTTATCTGTCCAAGTTAATTTTGAATCTGTCACTAACTTAATACAATCAATCATTGGACCACCCACTTGACCACTTCTAAGTGTGTTATTAAGAATCTCAATAGTAATTGTATTACTGCCTTCTACTAAATTCGCATCCGTTGTTAAAGTAATATCTGTAAATGACATTTCATCCATATTTGATCCATAAACAAGCATGTTTTGATAGTTAATAGCTGTTCCATTTAATCTTACTTCTAAACTTGATGGATCAAATGTTATATTTCCAATTTCAGAACCCAATCTCAATATCACTGTAGCAACACCCGCATTCTCAGCATTAAAGACAAAATCTAATTCTAACCCTGCAGAGTAAGTGAATCCTAAATAATACCCACTGCTCCAACCTTTTGAAATATCAGTTTGTTCACCAGTACCGTGAATCATGTTCACACCGCTAGCTTCACTAGAAATTCCCGCACCAATTACAGTGCTTAAATCGATATACTCTGCTTCCATCACATAAGTTTCGGTTTTAGAATTACCTTCACCATTGTTACATCCAACTAGTACTACAGTTAAAAGTAGTAAAAGGACGGTTGTAAATAATCTAGATTTCTTTTTCATTTTCTTGACTTCCTTCTTTAGTATTTGTATTTTTATTTATTGCCGCTTTAATTGTAAAAAATCCCCATGTTCCTAATGCTGTAACGACTGCAACATTAGTTATGTTTAACCAAATTTGCCATTTTGGTAAAGCATATCGATAAGATACGCCTTCTCCAATCCCATTCATAATATTTGAATTGGCAGTTGTATATAATATATTTTTCGTTGCTTGTCTAATAGCTGATTGAGATGTTGGTGAATTATCAGCTGATAAACTTTTACTTGGACTTAGATTTAAATCACCACCCGCTCTAATCATTTGATCAACATTCATATAATGTGTTAGATTAAAGTCTGTTATAACCATTCCTCTAAACCCCCATTCTTCTCTTAGTAGTTCCGTTAACAAAGCATAACTACCTCCAGCCCAGGTTGTTCCCATACGATTAAATGCTGACATAAACGCGGTTGTTTCACCTTGTTTAACCACAATCTCAAATGGGACAAAATACAATTCTCGCATAGCTTGTTCATTTGCCCAAGTAATTAATCCAGTTGTATCACGATTAGTTTCTTGATCATTTAACGCAAAGTGTTTTACATAGGTATACACACCTTTGGTTTTGGCTCCACTTACAACCGCTTGAGCCAAAATTCCTGATAAATAACCATCCTCAGAATAATATTCAAAGTTTCTTCCACCGAATTGTGATCTATGAATATTCATAGCAGGGGCATACCATCCTGAATAAGGTCTTCCATCTCCACGTTCATTCCCAATCAAACCCTCATTACCAACCATTTTACCTAACTCAAAAGCAAGTTCACTATTCCAAGTTGCACCTAATACAGTTTCACTTGCATAATATGCTGTTCCATAGACAGAAGGGTCTCCCATAAATATTGCAAACCCCATTGGTCCATCTGCGTCTATTGTCATTGGTTTAGAAATATTATCCAAATTAATTGTTTTAAAGTTTCCTTTTGAAATCAAATTCTTCATTTGATTTATAGTTAGTTGATCTAGTAAATCATCCCAAAGCGGATCCTCATAACTTTTTCCAACCAAATCATACAGTTTAATTGTTGTTTCTTTACTAGATAATTCAACAGTGCTTTGATTCGGTGCTACGGAACTATACCAAGGATCAGTAGGTTGATCATTAAGTGAATAATTAAGTAAACTTATGAATGTCTCTTCAACCGATCTATCAAATTCAGTAGGCATTGTAGGCCAAGTTCCTTCAAAATCATTACGTGATAGATAGGTAGTAATATGGTTACTAACATCATCGAATAAATTTGAAATCTCTGTGTTGGTTACAGCATCATTTGTATATTTAATCCCCTCCGGGGCAATACTATATTTAATTTCATCTATTAATTCATGTGCATTTTTCATTAATAGAATTGAATAATTTCCACCATCTAACTCAAATCCTTTAAAGCCATTATTATTGGCATCATTATAATCATATGAAGCCATTCTTCTTACTGGTATCGTAAGGGTTAAAGTTTGACTTTCGTTTGGTTCTAGTAATTTAGTTTTCCCAAAATCACCTAAAACTACGTGGGCTTTTTCTATTTCGCCATCAATATAGGGTGCACTGTAATAAAGTTGAACCACATCTTTACCACTAATAGTTCCTGTGTTAGTTACTTTGACTTTAACTATCAAATTATCTAGACAGGTTAATTCTAGATTTTCAGCTATGTTTGTTTCAACGATTTCTTGTGTGAAGGTGGTATAACTTAAACCGTAACCAAACGGATAAACCACTTGATTTTCATACCAGCCTTCCCCCTCTATAAATCCTCGTGTTTCATAGTATCGATAGCCAACATATATACCTTCCTCATACTCAACATAATAAGCATTTCTATTGGTTCCATTAGTCGTGTATCTATTACCATTTAATACCATGTTATTTCCAAAGTTTTGCCAAGAAGGATCATTTTTAAAATTTCTAGAGTACGTGTCTACAGTTTTACCTGAAGGATTTATTGATCCATTCAATACTTTCCCTACTGCACTCACCCCGGATTCTCCTGGATTTCCAATCCATAAAGCAGCTTTTATATTCTCTTGATACGCATAATGCGATGGATCATCTAAAAAGCCTAATTCTAATGGCGTGGAAGAATTAATTAATACTATTACATTTTCAAAATTAGCTGCAGCTTCTTTTAATAAGTCTGTTTCATTTTGATCAAGCTGTAGATAGTGGTCTTCCTTACTTCTTGCACCAGGAATTAAATCTGTTCCATTCCAATTGGTATAAGAAGAATTGTCCCAAAACATAGTTCTAGGTAAATCATAACCTTCACCACCGATACGCGTGATGACAACGATCGCTGCATCATTGTAATCTTGATAACTATTTTTTAAACTTGAATTATTTTCATAAGCAGTTTTCGGCGTTTCACTAATTGGGTATCCTGTTAATATAGTCCCCATACCTGGTGTAGAAGGTCTACCATTTCCTGAAGCACTGCTTTCAAAGAAACTTTTAGCAATTGGATTATACGTAAAGCCTACTTTTGATAAACTCCCATACAAATCAACAAAGTTACTGCTTGCCCCTGTTCCAGCACTAGATCCTGAACCACCTAAAACCAGCTTTGTTGAATTTTTTCCGAACACCGTAAGTTTTGATGTGCTTTTGAGAGGTAAAACATTATTCTCATTTTTAAGTAATATAATACCTTCTTCTACAATATGTTCATTTAATGCGTTTGCTGCTGCTAAGGTTTCATTTTTAGATGCATAGTCAGCTTGATAAATTATATAATCTTCTGGATTCCCAGATTGAAGAACCCGGCGGTGCCCGCCGAGTACTGAATTAATCGTTCCATAGATAAATGGTATTTGTGTAGTGACTATTGTGACCGATACCATTAAAATTAGTACTACAATAGTCACTATTAACCATACTTTAACTAAAGTTTGTTTTAAAATTGATTTCATTAATTTACTCCAATCATTGTGTTACAAAATTCGTTTTCTTCTAAATAAAATTAACCCTGTTATTGCTCCTATCCCGATTACACCACTCATACTACTTATTACGACGATCATCGTTACGTTAGGTTTAACTGGTTCATTATCAATAAATAATGTTAGAGTAATATCATCACTTTCATAGCCTTCATTTACAGCTTCTACTGTAAAAGTGAATATTCCACTTTCGGTTGGTTTACCACTAACCTTACCATCACTTGATAGACTCAAACCTTCTGGTAAACTGCTACCAGATTTTAATTGATAAGTAATATCTCTTACGCCTTGAGCGGTGTTAATTAATTGTTCATAATTTTGATTCCTAATTCCGTGTTTCATTGATACTTTGTTGTAAGCAATTCCTATAGAGATGGTATAAGTCGCTTCTACTTCTGATGCAAAATCAGATTTAGCAACCACAATAAATTCATGGTTACTAACTACCTCATTTGGTTGTCCAATAATAATTCCCTTTGGAGTTAAGGTTAAACCTTGAGGTAAACTGCTACCTGATTTAATACTATAAGTTACTTCATTGGTACTTTGAGCTAGATTTATTTGATCTAAATATCTTTGACCAAATTTACCATTCATCATAGTTTTGCCCTCAAAGTTCAAGGTATTATAAACTGAAATTTTAAATGTTGTCTCTCTGTCTTTAAATCCTAAAGCGCTTGCGACAATTACAAATTCATAATTATCAATTTGTTTTTTTGCTTTTCCACTTAATAAACCCTCATTTGATAAAGTTAATCCTTCAGGAAGCGCATGTCCGTTTTTAACCGAATAAACAATTTCAGGAAATGAATCTATTTCGGCTTGTGTTGCATCAGGTTTAAATATTGTTGCTGTAGCTACCGAAAATTCATAAACTTGACCTATTAAGGCAATGGGTGGTTGAATTTCAGATTGATAAATAATCGTCCCGTTTGATGAACTTATACTGATAGTAAAGTTTGCTTCACGTGAGTATGAACCATAACTTGCCACAACCATAAACTGATGGTTATTTACTTCTTCTTGAGGTGTACCACTAATAACACCATTTAAACTAAGAGTTAATCCTAAAGGTAATACTGACTCATCTTTTAATCGGTACTCAATCATGTCATCAGTTACAGAATCACCAAAAATTTCCTTATTAACTTTTACAGTAGCCACATTAACCGTATATGAAACATCAACAATTCCAACTTCTAAAAGGGCACCGTCGTAAGCACTTAGAGCTGCTGGCGTAGTTGAATATCCTGTATTCATTGCCATACTATTAGCATGTGTATATAAAATATTGTGAGCTGCTCTTCTTAAGGCGGTAATAGTTGTTGCGGAAGTACTATTGAAGTTAATTCCACCAACGGCGTCTCCTAAAGATAAATCACCACCTGCACGAATCATTTGATTGATATTTGAATAACCACCTAGATATGAATCTGTAACAACAGTTCCTCTAAAACCCCATTCATCTCTTAATATTTGTGTTAATAATGCGTAACTCCCCCCAGCCCACTCTGTTCCAATTCTATTTAGTGAGCTCATTATACCTCTTGTTTTGCCTTCTTTGACCGTTAATTCAAACCCCTTTAAGTAGATTTCTCTCATACTCTGTTCGTTAGCCCAAGTCATTAAACCAACACGATAAATTTCTTGTTCGTTAACACCAAAGTGCTTCACAAAAGGAAATACACCTTTTTCTTGAGCTCCTTTAACTATTTCAGCAGCCAAAATACCTGATAAATAACCATCTTCTGAAAAATACTCAAAGTTTCTTCCACCAAATGCTGATCGATGAATATTTACTGCTGGTGCATACCACCCTGGATATCTAGACTTAGGTCCACCATTACCAAACAATGCTTCATTGCCTATCATTCTTCCTTTTTGATAAGCCAAATCTTTATTGAAAGTGGCCGCTAAAATCGTATCACTTGCATATAATGTATTTACTCCACCACCAGTACCATAACTCCAATTTACCCAACCTGCTGGACTATCAGCATTAATCGCTACACTTATACCTAAACTAGGCATATCTATCCCAGAACGATATGAACCTCTTCCTGCTAATTTTTTTAAAGTATCTACTGATAATTGATTTAAAAATGTATCCCATAACGGATCTTCATAAGCCAAACCAATTAAATCATTTAACATTACCTCTAGTAGGCATCGTACTTGAATAGTATGGTTGTCCTTCATCAGCTGGATTATAATTTAACCATTCTAAAACTTCGTTTTGAATCTCGGTTGAAGCTTGTATTTTAAATTCTGTAGTAGGATAAGTTCCTACCCAATCATTTCTTGATAAATAGGTGTTTATTTCATCACTAACATTATCAAATCTATTTTCAATTTCATTACCACTCGCTTCATCGGTTGTTATCTTAATATTTTGGTTGACAACTAAATCAAAACTATCAATTGTTTCATGAGCATTTCTCATTACTTTAATAGAATAAGATCCAGCATCTAACTCATATCCTTTAAAACCATTGTTATTAGCGTCACTAAAATCATATGATGCCATATCACGTGCTTTAAGGGTTACAATAATTTCTTGAGATTCATTTGGTTGAAGCGTTTTTGTTTTCCCAATTGCACCTAATACAACGTGAGATTTTTCAATTTCACCATCTATATAAGGCGCTGTGTAATACAGTTGAATTGTATCTTTACCAGCAACTAATCCAATATTCGTTACTTTGACGGTAACCTCAATAACTGATTCTTCATTAATAACACTACCTGCTTCTAAATTACTTGAAATAATCTCTTGGTTAAATGTTGTATAAGATAAACCATGTCCAAATGGATAAACAACTGCATTTTTGTACCATGCTTCACCATCAGTGTATCCTCTTGTTTCATAATAGCGATAACCGACATAAATACCTTCCTTATAATATACATAATTATTACGGTATCCACCACCGCCATGACCACCACTACTTGGTAGGTTCGCGTATTGATTACCAAAGTTATCTAAATTATTTCCAAAATTCATCCAACTTGGATCTTGTTTGAAATCTCTAGCGTAGGTATCACTAACTTTACCACTAGGATTAATTTCTCCTTTTAGTATTTTACCTAATGCATTTAATCCATTTCCCCCTGGATAGCCAATCCAAAGTGCAGCTTTAATGTTTTCGTGGTACCCATAATGTGTCGGATCATCTAAAAACCCAACTTCAAATTGAGATCCTGTGTTTAACAAAACGATTACTTTGTTAAAACGAGCACCTAAATATTTAAGTAAATCAGATTCATTTTGATCAAGTTGAAGATAGTGATCATCCGCTTTTCTTGCTCCTGGAACTAATTGTTGGGTACTCCAAGTACCATAACTGGAGCCATTCCAAGTCATGGTTCTAGGTAAATCAAAGCCTTCTCCAGCAATTCTTTGAAATACAACAATAGCAGCATCATTATAATTTTCATAGCTAGATTCAACGGCTGTTGTATACATGCTAACAGGTGTTTCACCTGTATTATAACCACTTGGAACATTTCCATTACTTGGAGCTGTTCCTCTACCTGTACCTGAAGCTGAATTATCATTATAAAAGTTTATTAAAGTTGGATTTAACTGCAACCCAGCATTCAATAATGCTTGTTGCATATTCACATTAGAACTACCTGATCCACTACTTGACCCAGATCCACTTCTTAAAATGTTTAATGAGTTTTTGCCAAATAAACTTATTTTTGACCCAGTAGTTAACGGCAAAGCATTACCTTCATTTTTAAGCAAAGTAACACCCTCTGCATAAATTTGTTCATTTAATGTATCAGAACTTTTTGTTGCTTCTTCTTTTGATTCATAATCTGAAATATAATAATTACCATTTACCGGTTCTACAGCACTTACTTCAAGCACTTGATCAATCATTCCAAATCCCACCGGTAATATAAAGGCAATAAGATATATTAGAGTATATATTTTTCTTAAAATTGATCTATTTTTCATATTTTCTCCTATTCCACAACATTAAAGATATTGTTATAAGCCATCTGTGAAACAATATTATGACCATATAAACCACCACTATCAGCAACTGCTTTTACCATACTGAAGTAAAATTGGGTATCATTTATAGTTCTTGGAACCTCAATTTTAAATACTACTACGCCATGTGAATCAATCTCAAAATCATGTACCCCCAACACAGCAGATGCACTTAACGGATCATTGGTTGAGCTAATGACGTATCTATATGTTGCAGCGTTATCAGTTGCGTTAATTACTCGAAAATAGAATGTTGTAGTAGGTGATTCACTATCATATTCTGGTAAGTTCGTAATTGGAGCTACAATATAACCATTTTCACCAATGTTTTCAGCATAAGCTGCTATCATTGACATTCCTAAATTATTGTTAATGGTTTTTTCTCTTGCCCAATTATGTGCCGAATAATTATCAATATGAACCCATTTAGCCAACCCTGTAATTTCTAATTGTTTATCGCCATCTGGAAAGGTTGGCGCTTTTTGAACAACCATACTTAAATGAAGTATGTCTCCAGATTGAAGTCCTATAGGTTCTCTAACTACTAATCCCATCCATGGTCTATCAAACCCTAAACTTGCTAAAAATGTTTTTTCAACGACTTCTCCAGGTCCAACTACCACTGTACCAGTAGTTGTTACAGCTCCATAATAAGTAGCATAAAACTCAACTGATATGCTTTGTGTTGCATGATGATTTTTGAACAAAGCTTTTAAGGTATAAGACCCTTTTTCACCATTAGTTAAATTGGATCCATGAATATTTTCTTGAGAATAATCCCCCTCAGGATAAGTTGGAGTAGTTGAAGTAATCGCGAATCTATATCCATCCATTCCCTTAAGATCTGGATCCGCTGACTCACCTTGAGGTATTCCATCCATAATAATTTTAAAACCTTGACTCACATTACTATAAGGAACTGAATTTGGTTCAGATGGCATACCTAATGAACTCTTTTCAGAGTATACTGCCCATACAGTCAATGTTTCATCCGGCATATTAAACGGATCTAATATTTTATCACCTAAATTACCTCTTCTATTTTTCTTTGTTTGGTAATCCCATCCAACAAACATTAAACCATCTGGTTCTTCATTTGCTTCTAATACTATTTCTGTATCATAAACAAACTTGTACGTTGTTACTTCACCACTCGTTATTCCTGTAGAGTCGTTTAAGACATGTCCATTAATAACGTTTAAAGTATATAGTTTATCTTCATATATAGCCTTAACAGTTAAATTGGATTCAGGCATTTGGAACACATTTCCATTCATCCAAATTTCTTTAGTTATTACATCATCAATTCTAAACTCCCATTTAACAAATGTCTTATGTTCAGGTATATCAGCATATAAACGAACATAGCTGCCATATGCTGCTGCTCCAACTTCTGCATGTCCACCTTCGACATTAATCATATAGGTATCCACCATCGAAAGTGTATCTTCAACGATTAATACAATTTCATGAAATTTATCTCCCGCAGAAGCAGAAATAACGGTTTCACCCGTTTTATTTAACAATACAACCCCTAATTCATTAATTGAAGCAATCTCAGGATCGGTTGAATGAAACGTAACCTCGCCATCAACACTTTCATCTGTTTTAACAACATTCGTCCCTAGTGTTATACTTTGTGCTGATAAATCAACTTTCAAAACCCCACTTGTTAATGCGGATTCGTTATATGTCAAGGTAACCAACGTTACTTCACGAACCGGATTTGGTTTTTCTAATTGATTTGTCTGTCCCGTGGTGCATGCACCTAGCGCAAACAACATCATCACAATAGGAATAATCCATAAAAC
>Ga0265294_10003553_pt1 | contig 19885 bp, 16 predicted proteins | sample MunlanPumphouse3_FD_192504 | JGI IMG/M metagenome (GOLD analysis project Ga0265294, IMG submission 192504) | Groundwater microbial communities from a municipal landfill in Southern Ontario, Canada - Pumphouse #3 | ecosystem: Environmental > Aquatic > Deep subsurface > Groundwater | place...
ATTTTGGAGTTACACTTTTCATTCTTGCTCCCGGAGCTTTTATTGCGTTAGGATATCTTGTTGCTATATTTAATAAGTTGCAACGGAAATAGTTTGATGAGTTATGTGGATTGATAATTAAAAATGGTTTTTTGTGATTTTGATTGCGAAAGCACAAAATCACGAAACCTCGAAAAAAAATAAACGTATTAGATAAAAATTAGTATGGAATACATTGGAATAATTATTGTTGCAATTTTTGTAAACAACGTTGTTTTAGCGCAGTTTTTAGGTATTTGTCCTTTTTTGGGTGTCTCCAAAAAAGTAGATACAGCTATTGGCATGAGTGCTGCTGTTACATTTGTTTTAACCATTGCTACCATTGTAACGTTTTTGTTGCAAAAAGGACTTTTAGAACCTTTCGGTTTGCAATATTTGCAAACGATTACTTTTATTCTGGTGATTGCGTCGCTGGTTCAGATGGTGGAAATTGTGATTAAAAAAGTTTCACCACCGCTTTATCAGGCTTTGGGAGTTTTTCTTCCTTTAATAACAACCAACTGTGTAATATTGGGTGTTGCTATTCTGGTTATTCAAAAGGATTTCACATTGCTTTCATCGGTTGTTTATGCTGTGGCTACTGCTGCCGGATACGCTCTGGCATTAATTATTTTCTCAACCATTCGTGAGCAGTTGGCTTTAACAAAAGTGCCCAAAGCAATGCAAGGTGTTCCCATAGCATTAATAACGGCAGGTATTTTAGCCATGGCTTTTATGGGATTTTCTGGAATAGAGCAAGTTTTTTAAGGGGTTGTGGGTTATGAGTAAGATAAGTGATGATATGTAAGATATTAATCCATAAGACCTCTATCACGTTCTTGACCAACCCACACACACCTCAAAACTCATACTACACACCTCTATACCTCCTTTTTCCACAAAAAAACTACCAAAACAGTAGTTTAATTGAAAAATTATTTGTATATTTAAAAGGTTTGTTATTTAAAAAAATGTTCTATCTTTGCATCCCTAAAATAAAAGAGGCGAATTATAGAAGGGAGGTTATAGCAACATTCGAGAAATACTGTAAGAAATAAAAATATTAGGAACTCGAAAATCTGCACCCAGTGTTGGTTTGCAGAGTGAAGACGATGCCATACAGTATGCTTGTTTTCAAACTATTTATAAATCAATAATTCGAAACAAAAGAAATTAAAAACAAAAGAAATTTAGAAAAATATTTAATATGATAATTGTACCACTCAAAGAGGGCGAAAATATTGAAAGAGCTCTCAAAAGATTCAAAAGAAAGTTCGAAAGAACAGGCGTTGTAAAAGAATTACGTCAACGTCAAGCATTTATTAAACCTTCGGTTGAAAGACGCAAAAGAAAGCAACACGCAGTATATGTGCAAACACTTCAAGAAGAAGAGGATTAATTTGCACTTTTGAATTTTATTTTCTTATCTTCGTAGTCAATAAAACTGACTTATGTTGAAAGATAAATTTATCAGATATCTCCGCTACGAAAAGAACTGCTCTTCTCATACGGAGATTTCGTATTTAAATGACTTAAATCAGTTTCAGGAATTTATAGAATCTGAAACGGGAGAATTTAATCCCAAGACTATTGACACAGATTTGATACGAATGTGGATTGCCCAACTTATTGAAAGAGGATTTAAAGCAAGCACCGCCAATCGTAAATTAAGTACGCTAAAATCGTTTTACACATTTCTTCAAAAGAAACAACTAACTAATACAAATCCGGCAGCATATATTACCGGACCACGAATGGATAAAAAACTTCCTTCGTTCGTAAAACATTCCGATATGATTGAGGTACTAAACCCTGATTCCTTTTCTGATAATTTTGAAGGAAAAAGAAACCTTTTTCTCCTAAAATTATTGTACCTTACGGGCATGCGAAGAGAAGAGTTAATCGGGCTGAAAGATGAAGATATAGATTTTTTTTCAAACACGTTACGCATTCATGGAAAAGGGAACAAAGACCGAATTGTACCTTTTAGTGACCAAACAAAAGAGCTCTTTTGTGAATACTTAAGTATAAGGAACGAAGAAATCGAAAACAGAACACCTTACTTATTTGTTAGAAAAAATGGAAAGAGAATGTATCCTGCTATGGTGTATACTATTGTAAATAGACATTTGTCTAATGTGAAAACGCTTTCCACAAAAAGCCCACATGTTTTAAGACATTCCTTTGCAACTGTGATGCTAAACAACGGAGCAGAAATAAATGCAATCAAAAACTTGTTGGGACATGTCAGTTTAGCGTCAACTCAAATTTACACCCATGTAACATTCAAAGAATTAAAAGAAGTTTACGATAACGCTCATCCACGAGCATAAAAAAATTAGGAGGATTTGTATGGAATTAAGAATTCAATCGGTAAATTTTGATGCTTCGGATAAATTGAAAGCATTTGCAGAAAAAAAAGCAAAAAAGCTTGTAAAATATTCAGATGACATTATTCAATCAGAGATGATAATGAAATTGGTGAAACCTGAAGGACCCAATAATAAAGAAGTTTCGATGAAACTAAATATTAGGAACGGAGAAAGCTTTGCAAGCAAGACTGCAGACACATTTGAAGAGGCAATAGACCTTTGTATGGATGCTCTTGAAAAGCAATTAATACGAACAAAAGAAAAAAAGTCGGGCAAATAGAAAAAAAGAGCCTATTTCCTTTGGTTATAATAAAAAAATATCTACCTTTGCGACCGTTTCTTTGATATTTTGGATTTGGCTGATGATATCGTAATAGAAATTACAAAGGAGATATGCCTCTTTAGCTCAGTTGGTCAGAGCACGTGATTTGTAATCTCGGGGTCGTTGGTTCGAATCCGACAAGAGGCTCAAAGAATTGAATAATATTCGTTAGAAAAAACAGATAAATCGCATAAACTGTAAGGGCAGTTACCAGAGTGGACAAATGGAGCTGACTGTAACTCAGCTGGCTACGCCTTCGGTGGTTCGAATCCATCACTGCCCACTTAAAAATATATCCTACATTCATCCTGCCAAGTATATCTTGAAAGGTGTTTCGGATTAATTGCGGAAGTAGCTCAGTTGATAGAGCATTAGCCTTCCAAGCTGAGGGTCGCGGGTTTGAGCCCCGTCTTCCGCTCTTTTTTAGTATAGAGCAAATGACAGGCAGATAAGCGTATGCTCTGCCCTCTGTTTTCAGGAGTTCCCGTCTTCCGCTCTCCCACGCCAATGTAGCTCAGCGGTAGAGCACTTCCTTGGTAAGGAAGAGGTCACGGGTTCAATTCCCGTCATCGGCTCAACTATTTCTGTAACAAGATTTAAGAATGAGGATTGTCCTTGTCTCTTGAACCTTTGTCTATTTACTTAAAAGGTATTGAAAGAATATAAAAACTACAACTTAATTAAACTAATAGAACTTTTTTATTATGGCAAAAGAACATTTTAACAGGTCGAAGCCACACGTTAACATAGGGACTATTGGTCACGTAGACCATGGTAAAACTACTTTAACTGCAGCGATCACAACAGTATTGGCTAAGTCAGGTCTTTCGGAGATTAAATCATTTGATTCAATTGACAATGCTCCTGAGGAAAAAGAAAGAGGTATAACTATTAATACTTCACACGTTGAATATACAACAGAAAACCGTCACTATGCTCACGTAGACTGTCCTGGTCACGCGGATTATGTAAAAAACATGGTTACGGGTGCAGCTCAAATGGACGGTGCTATTATTGTAGTTGCAGCGACTGATGGTCCAATGCCTCAAACGCGCGAACACATTTTGTTAGCACGTCAGGTAAACGTACCTAAATTAGTTGTATTTATGAACAAAGTCGACTTGGTAGACGACGAGGAAATGCTGGAACTTGTTGAAATGGAAATGAGAGAATTGTTAGAGTTCTACGAATTTGATGGTGATAACACTCCCGTTATTCAAGGTTCTGCTCTTGGTGCACTAAACGGTGACGAGAAATATGAAAAATCAGTTTTGGAATTAATGGAAGCTGTAGACACATGGATTCCATTACCTCCACGCGACGTAGACAAGCCATTCTTAATGCCGGTTGAGGACGTATTCTCAATTACAGGACGTGGAACAGTAGCAACAGGTCGTATCGAAACAGGTATTATCAAAACAGGTGAAGAAGTACAAATTATTGGACTTGGAGCTGAAGGTAAAAAATCTGTAGTAACAGGTGTTGAGATGTTCCGTAAGATACTTGACGAAGGTAGAGCCGGTGATAACGTAGGACTTCTGCTTCGTGGTATTGATAAAGATCAAATCAAACGTGGTATGGTAATTACCCACCCCGGAAAAGTAACTCCTCACACTACATTCAAAGCAGAGGTTTATATTTTGAAAAAAGAAGAAGGTGGACGTCACACTCCTTTCCACAATAAATATCGTCCTCAATTCTATATCCGTACGCTTGACGTAACAGGTGAGATTACTTTGCCTGAAGGAACAGAAATGGTAATGCCCGGTGATAATGTTACAATCCAAGTAGAACTTATCTATCCTGTAGCATGTAACGTAGGTCTTCGTTTCGCTATCCGTGAAGGTGGACGTACAGTAGGTGCCGGACAAATTACTGAATTATTGAATTAATAATTCTTAGCAAAAATGGATAAGCCGAATAGTTGGTTATGGTAACGTGGCCAACTATCGGTGTTATTCACGGGTCTAGCTCAGCTGGTAGAGCACTGGTCTCCAAAACCAGGTGTCGTGAGTTCGAATCTTACGACCCGTGCAAAATCATTAGAAAGTAAATGAAAAAAATAGTTGCATATATTAAGGACTCCTACAACGAATTGGTTTATAAAGTGTCCTGGCCTTCACGCGAAGAACTTTCCAACAGCGCAGTTATAGTTATGATTGCTTCCCTTGTTATAGCAATAATTGTTTTTGGAATTGATTCTTTATTTGAGTGGATATTGAAACTTCTCTATGGTATTTTATAATAATCTGAATTAAGTAATGACTGAAACTGGAAAAAAATGGTACGTCTTACGTTCCGTTAGTGGAAAAGAAAACAGAGTCAAAGAGTTTCTTGAATCAGAGATGAAGAACACCGATTTAGGGAAGTATATTTCTCAAGTCCTCATTCCAACAGAAAAAACCTACATAGTACGTGCCGGTAAAAAAGTGCTCCGTGAAAGAGCATATCTTCCCGGATATGTGCTTATTGAGGCTGAACTGGTGGGAGAGGTTGTTCATCAACTTAAAAACATTAACTACGTTGCGGGGTTTTTGCCTAATACAGAGAATCCACAGCCCTTAAGTGAGTCTGAAGTAAGACGTATCTTAGGTACAATGGATGAGCTGGAGGAAATAACCGACGAAATGGATGTTAACTACTATGTTGGCGAAAATGTGAAGGTCACAAGCGGACCTTTTAGCACTTTCTCAGGCGTTGTAGAAGAAGTGAACGAAGAGAGAAAGAAACTTAAAGTGATGGTTAAAATTTTTGGGCGAAAAACGCTCTTAGAACTAGGTTATATGCAAGTTGAAAAAGAATAGTCGCTCTTGGTTACGCAATTGCTGAAAAATTCTTTTTGTGTGTTTCGAAAAACGTAAATTAAATCAAATCAAAAAATGGCTAAAGAAGTTGCTGGACAACTAAAATTACAAATCAAAGGAGGAGCTGCAAATCCATCTCCCCCCGTAGGACCCGCTTTGGGTTCGAAAGGGATCAATATTATGGATTTTTGCAAGCAATTCAATGCCAGAACGCAAGACAAAGCCGGCAAAGTATTACCTGTGGTAATTACTTATTATGCCGATAAGTCTTTTGATTTTATAGTAAAGAACCCACCCATTGCGGTTCAATTGCTTGAAGCAAGTAAAAAGAAAGGTGGCTCAGCAGAGCCAAATAGAGTAAAAGTAGCACAAGTTACCTGGGATCAGGTTAAAACTATTGCTGCCGATAAAATGACTGACTTAAACTGCTTTAAATTGGAATCTGCAATGAAAATGGTTGCCGGAACGGCTCGAAGCATGGGTATCACAGTAAAAGGGAGTTTCCCTGAAAATGTAGAATAATTTAAACTTCAATTAAGAAATGAGTAAACTAACAAAAAATAAAAAGTTGGCTTTGAGTAAGATTGAAGGGGGAAAAATCTACACTCTTAGAGAGGCATCTGCCTTAGTGAAAGAAGTTACTACCACTAAATTTGATGCATCTGTTGATATCGATGTGCGCTTAGGCGTAGATCCGCGAAAAGCTAACCAGATGGTAAGAGGTGTAGTATCTCTTCCACACGGTACGGGTAAAGAAGTAAAAGTTCTTGTATTATGCTCCCCAGATGCTGAAGCCGCTGCTATAGAAGCCGGCGCAGACTATGTTGGATTAGACGAATATATCGAAAAAATTAAAGGCGGTTGGACTGACATCGACGTTATTATAACGCAACCTGCAATTATGGGTAAAATTGGTGCATTGGGACGTATATTAGGTCCTCGTGGTTTAATGCCTAACCCTAAAAGCGGAACAGTTACTCCCGATGTGGCACAAGCCGTAAAGGAAGTGAAACAAGGGAAGATTGACTTTAAAGTAGATAAAGCAGGTATTATTCACACTTCTGTTGGAAAAGTATCTTTTTCTGCCGATCAGATAAGAGAAAATGCGAAAGAATTTATTCTTACGCTTTTAAGACTTAAACCTACATCGGCAAAAGGAACTTATTTTAGGAGTATTTATCTTTCCAGTACCATGAGTCCGGGAATTAAGGTGGACCCTAAGTCCATATCAGAAATTCAAAAACAACTAGAACTGTAAACATCTATGAAGAAGGAAGATAAAAATAAAATTGTAGACCAGATTGCAACTACCATCAAAGAATATGAAAACTTCTACTTAACAGATATTTCCTCTTTGAATGCTGAAAAAACCAGCACGCTGAGAAGAGAATGTTACAAAGAAGATATTCGATTGATGGTCGTTAAAAATACATTGCTACGTAAGGCATTTGAAAAACTTGATGAAAGCTATGATGAGATGAATCCTCTTTTAAAGGGAAATACAGCTATCATGTTTTCTGATATAGCTAATGCTCCTGCAAAACTTATCGATAAATACAAAGCAAAAAAGATACCGGCATTGAAAGGTGCATACGTTCAAGAAAGCTTTTTTATTGGTGCAGAATACTTACCACAACTGGTAACTATTAAGAGTAAAGCAGAAGTTATTGGAGATATAATTGCCTTATTGCAATCTCCGGCAAAAAATGTTATATCTGCACTACAATCAGGTGGAAACACAATACATGGTGTTTTACAAACTCTATCGGAGAGATAAAATATATTTTCAAAACAACAAAGAATTAAATAAACAATTAAAAATCATACAAAAAATGGCAGACTTAAAAGATTTTGCTGAACAACTGGTTAACTTAACCGTAAAAGAAGTTAACGAACTTGCTGAAATTTTAAAAACCGAATATGGTATAGAACCAGCTGCTGCAGCTGCAACTGTTGTTGCAGGACCTGCTGGTGCGGAAGCAGAAGCCGAAGAGCAAACAGCTTTTGATGTTGTTCTAACCGCAGCCGGACAATCAAAATTGGCCGTTGTGAAACTGGTAAAAGAGCTTACCGGTCTTAGCTTAAAAGAGTCGAAAGAAATGGTTGACTCTGCACCAAAAGCAATTAAAGAAGGAGTTTCAAAAGATGAAGCTGACGCACTTAAAAATCAACTTATAGAGGCAGGGGCAGAAGTTGAAGTTAAATAGCATTAGACTACTGATGTTGAATCAGGATTTTGGTTAAGAATCTTCATTTAGAAGGTTCTTAACCTTTTGTGTCAATACGTATTAAGTTCTAACAAACTCATTTATCCCATGTCTCTAAACCAACCCAACAATAGAATCAATTTTGCTACGATAGCAAACCCTCTGGAGTTTCCGGACTTTTTAGAAGTGCAACTTAAATCTTTTCAAGATTTTTTGCAGCTGGATGCACCTCCCGAGAGCAGAAAAAACGAAGGTCTTTACAAAGTATTCACAGAAAATTTCCCTATTGCCGATACGCGCAATAATTTTGTGCTTGAGTTTTTAGATTACTACATAGATCCACCTCGCTACACAATTGAAGAGTGCATTGATAGAGGGCTCACATACAGTGTACCCTTGAAAGCTAAACTTTATTTGTACTGTACTGATCCCGATCATGAGGATTTTGCTTCCGTGATACAAGACGTATATCTGGGAACAATTCCATATATGACTGAACGCGGAACTTTCGTAATTAATGGTGCTGAACGTGTTATTGTTTCCCAATTGCATCGTTCGCCCGGCGTGTTCTTTGGCCAAAGTATTCATGCCAATGGAACCAAACTATATTCCGCACGAGTAATTCCGTTCAGAGGATCGTGGATTGAATTTGCGACCGATATTCACAATGTGCTCTATGCTTACATTGATAGGAAAAAGAAATTACCTGTAACCACGCTGCTCAGAGCCATCGGCTTCGAGAGCGATAAAGATATTCTTGAAATATTTGACCTTGCCGAAGAGATTAAGGCAAATAAAACAAATCTGAAAAAAGTAGTAGGGCGTAAATTGGCAGCTCGTGTGTTAAAATCGTGGATGGAAGATTTCGTTGATGAAGATACCGGCGAAGTTACATCCATCGAACGAAATGAAGTTATTCTGGAGCGTGAAACAATTATCGATGCAGATAATATAGTTGAAATATTGGAATCGGGTGTTTCCGTAATTCTTTTACACAAAGAAGCACAGCACGCATCAGACTATGCCATAATTTACAATACATTGCAAAAAGATCCCAGCAATACTGAGATCGATGCAATCCGACATATATATCGTCAGCTACGTAGCGCAGAGCCGGCTGATGACTCAAGTGCACGTGAAGTAATCAACAACCTGTTTTTCTCCGAAAAACGATACGATTTAGGAGATGTAGGTCGATACAGAATTAATAAGAAACTGAATCTGAATATTGACGATTCCGTTCGTGTACTTACTAAGGAAGATATCATAGAGATTATCAAATTTCTTATTGAGCTGATTAATTCAAAAGCAATTGTAGACGATATTGATCACTTGAGCAACAGACGAGTGAGAACCGTTGGCGAACAGCTTTACAACCAATTTGGGGTTGGATTAAACAGAATGGCCAGAATCATTCGCGAGCGAATGAATGTGAGAGATAACGAGGTGTTTACGCCTATAGACCTAATTAATGCCAAAACTATTTCATCGGTTATCAATACGTTTTTTGGCACCAACGCGCTTTCTCAATTTATGGATCAAACTAATCCATTGGCGGAGATTACGCACAAACGTCGTATGTCGGCCTTAGGTCCGGGTGGTCTTTCAAGAGAACGTGCAGGGTTTGAGGTTCGTGACGTACATTATACGCATTACGGACGGCTTTGCCCCATTGAGACTCCCGAAGGTCCAAACATCGGATTGATATCATCACTTTGCGTATATGCAAAAATAAATAACTTAGGGTTTATCGAAACTCCCTATCGTAAAGTAGATAAAGAAATAGTAGACGTTTCTCCTGAAGGAGTTATCTATTTGGCAGCGGAAGAAGAAGAAGAGCGTATTATTGCGCAAGGTAACGCACCTCTCGACGAAAAAAATAAATTTACTTTAAACAGGGTAAAAGCACGTAAAGATGCAGACTACCCAATAGTTGAGCCTGTAGATGTAGAGCTTATGGACGTTTCGCCCATGCAAATTGCATCTATAGCGGCTGCGCTTATTCCATTTCTTGAACATGATGATGCTAACCGTGCATTGATGGGATCGAACATGATGCGCCAGGCGGTACCTTTAGTTATCTCCGAAGCTCCAATTGTAGGAACAGGTTTGGAAGAACAACTTATTCGTGATTCTCGCACTCAGATTGTTGCAGAAAACGACGGAGAAGTTATGTATGTTGACGCTACAACCATTAAGATTAACTATATTAGAACTGAAGAGGAGGAGTTTACAAGCTTCGAAGATTCAGTTAAAACATATACCATTCCTAAGTACAGGAAAACAAATCAAAATACAACAGTAGACCTCCGTCCTCTTTGTAGAAAAGGAGACAAAGTAGTCAAAGGGCAAATTTTAACCGAAGGATACTCTACCGAAAATGGGGAGTTGGCTTTGGGAAAAAACCTGAAGGTTGCATTTATGCCCTGGAAAGGATATAATTTTGAAGATGCTATTGTATTAAGCGAACGATTGGTAAGAGACGATGTTTTCACATCGGTTCATGTGGAAGAGTTTACCTTGGAAGTACGTGAAACCAAACGAGGAGTTGAAGAATTGACTGCGGATATTCCCAACGTAAGCGAAGAAGCTACCAAAGACCTTGACGAACGCGGGATTATTCGTGTTGGAGCTCGCGTTAAACCCGGAGATATTTTAATTGGTAAAATTACTCCTAAAGGTGAATCGGATCCTTCTCCGGAAGAAAAATTGCTGCGTGCAATTTTTGGTGACAAAGCGGGCGACGTAAAAGATGCGTCTCTCAAAGCATCTCCATCTTTGAAAGGAGTGGTTATTAATACCAATCTCTTTGCAAAGCAAGCGAAAAAAGGTAAAAGCAAATTGTCTAATAAAGCATTGTTGCCAAAAATAGATGAGGAGTACGAAGCCAAAATGGAAGATCTGCGCAAAGCGCTTATTGAGAAACTAACATCGCTTACCCAAGGGAAAACGTCTGCCGGAGTCAAAGATTACACCAATATGGATGTTATTCCTAAGGGTACAAAATTTACACAAAGCACTTTTGCAGATTTAGATTTCGAAGCTGTTCAATTAAATAAATGGACTACTGATCAATCTAAAAACCAATTGATTAGAACAACTGTAATCAATTATTTGCGTAAACACAAAGAACTCGATTCTGAATTGAAACGCAAACGTTTCGATCTTACTATTGGCGATGAACTCCCTACTGGAATCATGCAAATTGCCAAAGTATACATTGCAAAAAGACGAAAAATACAAGTTGGTGATAAAATGGCCGGGCGCCACGGAAACAAAGGTATTGTTTCTAAAATTGTGCGTCAGGAAGATATGCCTTTCTTGGCAGACGGAACTCCTGTTGACATAGTCTTGAACCCACTGGGTGTGCCATCGCGTATGAACTTGGGACAGATATTTGAAACAGTTTTAGGGTGGGCAGGAAAAGAATTAGGTATTCGTTTTTCAACTCCAATTTTTGATGGTGCATCAATGGACGATATAAATAAATGGACAGACAAAGCAAATGTACCTCGCTATGGTAAAAGCTATCTGTATGACGGCGAAACAGGAGATCGATTTGATCAGCCTGCAACCGTTGGTATTATTTACATGCTAAAACTTGGACACATGGTTGAGGATAAAATGCATGCTCGTTCCATTGGACCTTATTCTCTTATTACACAACAACCTCTGGGTGGTAAAGCCCAGTTTGGTGGACAACGTTTTGGTGAGATGGAGGTTTGGGCACTTGAAGCATTTGGTGCTGCTCATATATTGCAGGAAATATTAACCATAAAATCGGATGATGTTATGGGAAGATCAAAAGCATATGAAGCAATCGTTAAAAGCGAACCAATGCCACAGCCCGGTATCCCTGAATCCCTCAATGTGCTCTTGCACGAACTGAAAGGTTTGGGATTGGATATAACGCTCGATTAGTATTAATCCTAATCAGTGATCAAAAAAGATTGTCCCATCAAAAAAAGGGATGGCAAATTAACAAGAATCAATTAACTCTTTATACAATTATAAAAATATGGCATTTAGAAAAGAAAGTAAAATAAAGAGTAACTTTTCAAAGATAACGATCAGTTTAGCATCGCCCGAACAAATTCTTGAAAGTTCAAGCGGTGAGGTGCTAAAACCGGAGACTATAAATTATCGCACATATAAACCGGAACGCGATGGTCTCTTTTGTGAACGTATTTTTGGACCGGTAAAAGATTACGAATGTCACTGCGGTAAATACAAACGAATAAGATACAAAGGAATTGTTTGTGATAGATGTGGTGTAGAGGTTACGGAGAAGAAAGTTCGTCGTGAACGTACAGGCCACATCCATTTGGTAGTTCCAGTTGCTCATATTTGGTATTTCAGATCATTACCCAATAAAATTGGTTATTTATTAGGAATACCTACAAAAAAATTAGATACCATTATCTATTACGAAAGATATGTGGTAATTCAACCCGGATTATTGGAAGGAGAGGTAAAAGTAAGAGATCTTTTATCGGAAGATGAATACCTGGAGTTGTTGGAAAAACTTCCTAAAGATAATCAATCATTAGAAGATTCAGATCCCAAGAAGTTTATTGCAAGAATGGGTGCCGAAGGAATTTACGGATTGCTTCGCAACCTAAACTTAGATTCATTGGCAAATAAATTGCGCCACAATGCTGATACAGAAACTTCTCAGCAACGTAGAAACGAAGCATTGAAACAACTTCAAGTTGTGGAAGCTTTCCGTGGATCGAAAACACGCAACAAACCGGAATGGATGATCTTGAAAGTGGTTCCAATAATTCCACCCGAATTACGTCCGCTTGTTCCATTAGACGGAGGTCGTTTTGCGACTTCCGATTTGAACGATTTGTATCGTCGTGTAATTATCCGAAACAATCGTCTGAAAAGACTTATCGATATTAAAGCCCCGGATGTAATTCTCAGAAACGAGAAACGTATGCTTCAGGAATCGGTAGATTCGCTGTTGGACAACTCGCGTAAATCGAGTGCTATAAAGACAGAATCGAATCGTCCGCTGAAATCACTTTCCGATAGTTTAAAAGGAAAACAAGGACGTTTCCGTCAAAACCTTCTTGGAAAACGTGTTGACTATTCTGCCCGCTCGGTTATTGTTGTGGGACCTGAATTGAAAATGCACGAGTGTGGTATACCGAAAGATATGGCTGCTGAAATTTACAAACCATTTATTATCAGAAAACTGATAGAAAGAGGTATTGTAAAGACAGTGAAATCTGCAAAGAAAATTGTAGATAGAAAAGAGCCGGTAGTTTGGGACATTTTGGAACATGTTATGAAAGGGCATCCTGTTCTTTTGAATCGTGCTCCAACGCTTCACCGTTTGGGTATTCAGGCTTTCCAGCCAAAAATGATTGAAGGAAGAGCAATTCAGTTGCATCCTTTAGCATGTACTGCCTTTAATGCTGACTTTGACGGCGACCAAATGGCGGTGCATCTTCCGTTGGGCAACGATGCTATTTTGGAAGCTCAATTGTTGATGCTTGCCTCACACAATATTCTGAATCCGGCTAATGGTGCACCCATTACAGTTCCTTCTCAAGACATGGTTCTGGGACTTTACTATATTACTAAAATACGTCCCGGTGCGTTTGGAGAGGGTATGACTTTTTATGGGGAAGAAGAAGCAATAATTGCTTATAACGAAGGCAAAGTAGACATACATGCACTCGTAAAAGTGATGGTTGACGATGTGGATGAGGAAGGTAATTTAATTCGAAAAATTCACGAAACATCTGTTGGGCGAGTTATTACAAACGAATATATACCCAAAGAAGTTGGTTATATAAACGAACTTTTATCTAAAAAATCACTGCGTGATATTATTGGAAAAGTTATTAAAGTATGTGGAGTAGCCCGCACAGCTCAATACTTAGACGACATCAAGGATTTAGGTTTTCGTATGGCGTTTAAAGGTGGTCTTTCTTTCAACTTAGATGATGTTATTATCCCGAAGGAGAAACAAGAACTCATTGACCAAGGCTATGCAGAAGTGGAACAAATATTGGACAACTACAATATGGGTTTCATTACCTACAACGAACGATACAATCAAATCATAGACACTTGGACACACATCAACTCCAAATTGTCAAATACATTGATGAAGCAAATTGCTGAAGACGACCAAGGTTTCAACTCTGTGTTTATGATGTTGGACTCAGGTGCTCGTGGTTCACGCGAACAGATTCGTCAGTTGTCAGGTATGCGTGGATTGATGGCGAAACCACAAAAAAGTGGAGCTGGAGGTGGACAAATTATCGAAAACCCAATTCTTGCAAACTTTAAAGAAGGACTTTCGGTGCTTGAGTATTTTATTTCTACTCACGGCGCGCGTAAAGGTCTTGCAGATACAGCTCTTAAAACGGCCGATGCCGGTTATTTAACCAGACGTTTGGTGGACGTTTCTCAAGACGTAACTGTTGTTGAGGAAGATTGCGGTACATTGCGTGGTTTAGTGGCATCAGCTCTGAAAAATAATGAAGAGGTTGTTGCATCTCTTTACGAAAGAATCTTAGGACGTGTATCGGTTCACGATATACAGCATCCTCAAACAGGAGAACTAATCTTAAGTTCCGGAGAAGAGATAACTGAAGATGTGGCAACCAAAATAGAAAACTCACCCATCGAACGCGTTGAAATTCGTTCAGTTCTTACGTGTGAGTCGCGTCAAGGTGTGTGCGCAAAATGTTACGGTCGTAATTTGGCGAGCGGACACATGGTACAAAAAGGTGAAGCAATTGGAGTTATAGCAGCTCAATCAATTGGTGAACCGGGAACGCAGTTGACATTGCGTACTTTCCACGTGGGAGGTATTGCGTCTAACATTGCATCAGAAAATCGCATTGTAACGAAGTATGACGGTATTCTGGAAATGGATGATTTACGCGTGGTTGATTCAACCGATGCCGCAGACAACAAACACAAAGTGGTAGTAAGCCGATTAGTTGAAATGCGTGTAGTAGATCCAAACACAAAAATTGTTTTGTTGTCACACAGTGTGCCTTATGGGGCAAAACTCTATTTCAACAACAAAGATAAAGTCAAAAAAGATGACTTAATTTGTGAGTGGGATCCGTTTAATGCTATAATTGTATCTGAAGCCACAGGTAGGATCAAATTCGAAAACTTTATCGAAAATGTTACCTATAAGATTGAATCTGACGAACAAACCGGATTGAAAGAGAAAGTGATTATTGAATCGCGCGATAAAACAAAGGCACCGTCTGCTCATATTTTAAATGAAGACGATGATATCTTGCGTACATATTCACTTCCATTAGGAGCTCACCTTGTGAAAAATGAAAACGATATTATCAACAGTGGAGATATTTTAGTTAAAATACCACGTGCAGTTGGTAAATCGGGTGACATTACGGGTGGTTTACCTCGAGTTACCGAATTGTTTGAAGCAAGAAATCCATCTAACCCAGCCGTTGTTTCGGAAATTGACGGCGAAGTTAGTTTTGGGAAAATAAAGAGAGCCAACCAGGAAATAATTATTACCTCGAAATTGGGTGAAACCAAAAAGTACCTTGTTCCATTATCCAAACAAATTCTTGTTCAGGAGAACGATTATGTACGTGCCGGTTTACCTCTTTCAGACGGAGCAATTACTCCTGCCGATATATTGGCCATTAAAGGACCCACTGCCGTGCAAGAGTATATTGTGAACGAAGTTCAAGATGTTTACCGTTTACAAGGTGTGAAGATTAACGACAAGCACTTTGAGGTAATTGTACGTCAAATGATGCGTAAGGTTGAGGTTATTGAACCGGGAGACACACGTTTCCTTGAACAAAAACTGGTAGACAAGCACGAAATAATGGAAGAAAACGATCGTATCTGGGCTAAAAGAGTAGTTACCGATAAAGGTGATTCCGAAATATTTGAACCCGGACAGATTGTTACCGTTAGAAAGTTGCGCGACGAAAACAGTTCGCTGAAACGTCGCGACATGAAACTTGTACAAAGTCGTGATGCCATACCGGCAACAGCAAACCAAGTGTTGCAAGGGATTACACGTGCTGCTTTACAGACAAAGAGTTTTATTTCTGCTGCCTCTTTCCAGGAAACTACCAAGGTGTTGAACGACGCTGCAATCCACGGTAAAATTGATTACTTGGAAGGATTGAAAGAAAACGTTATTGTCGGACACTTAATTCCTGCAGGAACCGGTCAACGGTCGTTCGATAGATTAGTTGTTGGTTCAAAGAAAGATTATGAGAAAATAGTTTCTAAAGAATCTGAAGAAATGGTTGAGAAAGAAGCTTAAGTTTTAGGGTCTGTAATAATAATATTCAAAAAAAACTGCTCATTATGAGCAGTTTTTTTTATATCTAAATTTTCACTGTTGTGTGATAAAGTTTTCTCAGGAGGATTAATTTTTTATATCGGCACCAAATTCTTCTTCAAGCTTTTATCTTGCAACTCTATGGGTATCGACATTCTAAGTTCTTCTTCGATTATATCAATCAGACGTTCGTGTAGAAAGTCCTTTCGTGTGATTAAGCTAATTTCCCGTACAGGATTGATTCCTGTAAAAAACCGAACATTCAACTTCTGTTTTTCACTAAGATTCGGCAGTGCCATTTCGGGTATTACCGTAATACCATTATTTTTGTCTACTATATTTATTAGAGTCTCAATGCTTCCTCCTTCGTATGTGAAAATGGGAGTAGTATAGCTTCTCTCTTTCAAGTTGCACAGATTCAATATCTGAGTTCTAAAGCAATGAACTTCATCTAATAACCACAGCTTAGCTCCGTTCAAATCGTTTTCTTCCAAAGATGTTTTTGCATACAAAAACCGCTCATTCGGAGAAATATATCCCAGAAATCGTTCATAATAAACCGGACGTTCTTTCATTCTGTCGTCATTCAGCGGGGTAGCTAATATTCCTCCATCAATTGTTCCATTGGCCAAACCACTCAGAATTTGGTTAGTGGTCATTTCATTAATTACCAGCCGAATATCCGTGTTTTGTTCACGATGAGTCTTCATCAATTTAGGTAAAAGATAAGGCGAAACAGTAGGGATTATCGCTAAATGAAACACACCTTTAGTGATGCCTTTCTCTTCATCAACAATCTCTTTAATTTGATGAATTTGAGCAATTGAAATGCGTGCTTGGTCAATGATTTTACGCCCAACATCAGTTGGTTGTACGGGTGATTGTGTGCGATCAAAAATCTTTACACCCAGCTCATCTTCCAATTTTTGAATCATCATGCTCAACGTTGGCTGAGTCACAAACGTTGCTTCAGCTGCTTTAGAAAAATGGCGATGATTGTCAACAGCTATAATATATTCAAGTTGTTGTATGTTCATAAAGATTGGTTGTGTTAAAAAATTAAAGAGTGAAAATGGGTTTATCTATGATTCGAAAAATACTTCATAAATTGAGCACGTTCATACAATAATGGGTTGGGGATGTTAGAATAATTGAGTTTTCCTCTAAACTGATCCAAGCTTTTATAGTTGTTTTGCCCCATCCACTCTTCTAAATTGGTGAGCATTTCGGGAACTACTCCTAATCCGTTTTCGTACAAAACGCTGCATAATTGCATAGCTGTTGCACCTGCCAAGATTCCTTTGATGATGTCTTCCCTTTTATGCACTCCGTAGGAGCAGGCGATATTAATATTCGGTACATAGCCCGAAGTTATGGCTGTCCATCTTAATGTTTCACTAAAATCGGACGGATTACTGAATACAGGTCCCGATGTTATCTCCATGGAATTAATATCTATGTCCAACTGATAGAATCTGTTGAATAACACCACAGCACTTACACCCATTGCTTCTAATTTTTCCACAAGACCGGGCAAATTGCTTACAGTACGTGCCATTTTAATAATGAGTGGGATGCGGGTAACTTTCCTGAGCTCTCTTACTATATTAATGTAAGATTCTTCGAGGTAACGATCACCGTATTCGCCCGTATTGATTAAAAACACATTTAATTCCAATGCATCTGCTCCGACTTCTTCAATTTTCTTTGCAAAATCTATCCAACGAGATACTTTGTAGCAATTGATACTTGCAATGATTGGAATGTTGCAGGCGGCTTTGGCCTGTCGAATCAAATCGAGATATTTTCCTACATGATTCATTTCCACATATGTATCAATATAATCGCTTGCTTCAGGATAATCAGATGTTAAACTGAGCTTTTCCGAGTGGCTGTCGATCTGTTCTTCGAAAAGAGACTTCAAAACAATGGCTGCCACACCTGCTTTTTCAAGCTGTTTTATTTTGTGCAACGAGTTAGTCAATCCACTGCTTGCAGCAATCAAAGGATTGCGGAGTTTCAAGCCTGCATATTCTGTTGATAAATTAATCATTGTAGCTATTCTTTTTTTGGTTGAGTATTTATACAAAAATAGATAAACTTTTCGTAATTAAGTCTATTCTCTTTCACCAAATATCTTTGTCCCTACTCTTATAAGTGTGCAGCCTTCTTCAACAGCTATTTCGTAGTCTGAAGACATCCCCATGGATAGTTCTTTAAAGTATGGAGTGTTTGCAAAAAAATGTCCTTTTACTTTATCGAAGAAAGTGCGAAGTTTTTTGAATTCACCGCGTACTTTTTCTTCTTTATCTGTATAGGTTGCCATGCCCATTAAACCTGAAATTTGTACGTGTTTGTATTCTTTCCACTTTCCTTGAGAAAGAAAATCCCAACACTCAGCCTCCGAAAATCCTGTTTTAGTATCTTCTTCAGCAATATGAATTTGCAATAAGCAGGGAATTATACGATCAACTGCAGCAGCTTGTCTCTCTATTTGAAGTAGTAATCTTTTAGAATCTACGCTATGAATGCATTCAACAAAGGGAACGATAAATTTTACTTTGTTACGTTGCAATCTTCCTACAAAGTGCCATTCTATATCTTTTGGTAAGTCGGGTTGTTTCTTAATAAGTTCTTGAACCCGACTTTCTCCAAAAATCTTGTGACCAGCCTCATAGGCTTTTAATATTTCATAGTTGTCATGAAATTTTGAAACCGCAATTAAACGCACATTTGCGGGAATATTTTCTTTAATTTCTTGTATATTTTTCTGAACATTCATTATGCTGATTCCTTCTTTTTTTCTTCCTCTGCAGAATAGGTATAAACATCCATAATTGCCGTTTCAGTTGCACTTGCAATGGTGTAATCAATCATAGATTTTTCCATCTCCGATTCTATTATTAGTACTGCTTCTTTTAATGTGGATGCTTGTACCAGCATGTTGGTAGCTGATTTTTTCTCTGTTCCGCTCTTTTCATCTAAGGTAATGAAATAAAGTCTCATTTTATAATATCGATCTCCACTTTCATTGAAAAATGATTCAGAATATTTCACACGTTTAATATCCGAAATCGTGAATTCACCCGACATAAAGGGCCTAATTTCTTTAGTAATGCGTGCTTCAGCTTCAGTAAACGACCATGCGTCAACCAAATAAGGCTCTGTCACCATTTTCTGAATTCCCGATTCAAGCATTTTCTCATAACGAACTTTACATTCAAACCAATTGTACATATCTTTTAAATTTTTAGTTGAATGCGAAATTAACAAAATATCCCGAGAATTGACATTCTTGGGATAGGTATTTTCTGAAAGCACATTGCGGCTCAAGTCCACATGTGCATAATATGACAGATAATGGAACAAGTTTGAGCCAAGGTGAAGGCGCACACATTGGAGCTTCCCTGTGTGTACGCACATGATGATAAAAAATGCAAAATGCAGTTGGAGGGGCGGATCTGCGTGTCTGCCCGTTATTTGGAATTTATGATTATAAGTTCAACACGGTATTCTACCGAACATCAAAAGGAATAACTTATGAATGTAGACTACTGATGTACAGATAGTTATACTTAGTTATATATTTGGTGAGTGAAAAAGAAAATAAGGTTTCTTGAAATTGTTGCAATAGAAAAAACGTAGCACATAAGAATTTCGAAGAGTATTTTAAATCTTGGAGTAACCTTAGGGATTGTGCCGAAATAACTTGACGCTTTAAACTCGCTCTTTTGTCCTCTAACTTCCTTGTAAATTCATTAAATAACCCGCTATTCCCAGAATTTTCAAGTCGTTAACGAATAAAATAGCTTTGTTTCAAACAGTTAACTTATTTCATTACAAACCCT
>Ga0265294_10003554_pt1 | contig 19883 bp, 32 predicted proteins | sample MunlanPumphouse3_FD_192504 | JGI IMG/M metagenome (GOLD analysis project Ga0265294, IMG submission 192504) | Groundwater microbial communities from a municipal landfill in Southern Ontario, Canada - Pumphouse #3 | ecosystem: Environmental > Aquatic > Deep subsurface > Groundwater | place...
TGTTCGCTCCCCACGCTTTCGCGCATCAGCGTCAGTAACAAGCCAGAAAGCCGCCTTCGCCACCGGTGTTCTTCCTGATATCTACGCATTTCACCGCTACACCAGGAATTCCGCTTTCCTCTCTTGTATTCAAGACTCCCAGTTTCAGATCTAGGTCAACAGTTAAGCTGCTGGATTTAAAATCTGACTTAAGAGCCCGCCTACGTGCCCTTTACGCCCAGTAATTCCGGATAACGCTTGCTCCCCCCGTATTACCGCGGCTGCTGGCACGGAGTTAGCCGGAGCTTTCTTGTCAGGTACCGTCAAAAGCGGAGGGTATTAACCACCACTCTGTTCTTCCCTAACGACAGACCTTTACACACCTAAATGCTTCATCGGTCACGCGGCGTTGCTGCGTCAGGCTTTCGCCCATTGCGCAAAATTCCCCACTGCTGCCTCCCGTAGGAGTCTGGGCCGTATCTCAGTCCCAATGTGGCTGATCATCCTCTCAGACCAGCTACTGATCGTAGCCTTGGTGAGCCATTACCCCACCAACAAGCTAATCAGACGCAGACCCATCCAAAGGTAGAGCCGGAGCTCCTTTCATTGCAAAAAATCAATTTACAATATATGGGGTATTAGTGCCGATTTCCCGACGTTATTCCCCGCCTAAGGGTAGGTTATCTACGTGTTACTCACCCGTTCGCCAGTTTCCACCTCAAGCAAGCTTGAAGCTTTTCCTTGACTTGCATGTGTTAAGCACGCCGCCAGCGTTCATCCTGAGCCAGGATCAAACTCTTCATTGTATTTATATTACTATAATTAAATATTATTTAATCAAATCTCGACAAACTACTTTGTCAAGCTGAACTCTCATTGAATCACGCATAACATACACCCTGATTTTCAAATAACTGCTGTCTCAATATTTTTTGGGACAGCCATAAATAATAACTTAAACGATTGCTAATGTCAAGTGTTTTAGAAATTTTCTTTTCATTCGCTAGGTTCTCGTTTCATTCATTTTAAAAAGCCGTGAATTATAAACTATCTGGTTGTTAATTGCAAGTGTTTTTATCACTTATTTTAATTCCCCTTGTCGATAGATTATATTCAAAAAGCCGTGAATAGTAGTTTATTCGATCGTGAATGTCAAGTGTTTTTATCACTTATTTTATTTTATTTTCACTATCGCTATTTTGTTCACAGAAACTGTGAATTCTAAAATATTCGATTGCGATTTATAAGTGATCTTTACACTTTTTACTAGCTCCGATCGTCAACAAATCATATTCAAAAAGCCGTGAATTATATACGAATTAGAAGTGAATGTCAACCTATTTCTTATACTTTTTTTATTTATTTTTCTCTGTGTTTACAACTGCCTATTTTTAAGCAATTTATCAAATTTTCTATCTGTGTTATTATTGCTTTTACTTCGCCCCTCCTTTAAAATTCCCTTATAATATTAGGCTTTTTTCTTAATGGTCATACATTAAGAATGCTTCTTGCCTACTACTATATCTGTTTATTGTGTATTGATTATCTTTTTAATTTTTAAGCGTACTCTCTCGGAACGGACATTTGCCATACATTCAGAACATAATCTCCAGTTCTTTTTAACATGCAGACAGCGCCGTTGTGGCTTAATAATATGACCATCTTTATGATATGGTCGTGTCAGTTCTGGATTTTGTGAACCAAATATTGTTAAAGTGGGTATTCCCAATGCTCCTGCTAAATGCCCGGACATTGAATCCACTCCTACTAAAAGTGCTGCCGTTTGCATTAGTTCAGCTAATTCTAATAGATCACCCGAAAACTGTTTTACATCTAAATTACAATGTCCTCCGGGGGGATTGATCCAAATGACTTCATATCCATCTGCCTCTAACATACCTATCAGCCCCCTCCATTCTTCAGGAGGCCACATTCTATAATAATTATTAGCGCCAGGGTGTAATAATATTCGTTTCGCTATCTTAAACTTAGATCCCAAGCCCTCTAATCTCGGAATTATTGATTCAATATTGATACCCAAAAGAGTTAAAAGATCAAATGGTCGTTCTACTTGATGATTTTTATATGGATAATCGACAACATGTGTTAGGTAACGGGCACCGCCACTAAAATTGAAGCCTGCACGGTATTTACTGTTATATTTTTTCAGTAATTTCAATCTACGAATATCACCATGAAAATCTATAACCAGATCATAGCTTATTTTATAGGGTATTTGCCGTGGATATACTAAAATATGGTCAGCCAATTTTGCTTTCTGAGCTAATCTTGCAACAGCCTCTACACATAGTAGATCTATTGTTGCATTAGGGTAGCCTTTTTTAAGAGCTCTTAATGTTGGCTCTAACATTAAGACATCACCAATACATTGGTGCTCTTGAACCAATATCCGCCTTATAGACATTTTATCAAATGGCAAATTACTTTTTCTTCGCGGTTTAAATGTCCCGCACATTTTACTTAAGATTCTTGCGCTTCTCAATTTCCGCGGATTTAAAATTTCTTGATCATTTACATTCATTCTACAATCCCATCTTTTGATAATAATTATAGAGTGTTTTACTTACTTCATTTATATCGTGATGTTTCTTTACCCATCTCAGTCCTTCTATACCTTTTTTTTCTCTAAAATCCGGTTTATCAAGAATTTCCAGCAATTTATTTCGAATATTTTCTTTGTTGATATTAATAAATGGATGCTCGGGAAGAAATTTACAATAACTTTCATTCATCTCCGTTGCGGTGCATATACCTAAAGCTAATGATTCCACTGAATTCATTCCATAGCCCCAACCACCCCTATCGCCTATCTGATCAATAAATATGTCCGACCTTCGCTTCATATCCATTGCTTGAGCGTGGGTCTTATTTTCTATCAGCTCGAATCTGATCAATTTTTCAGCTTGTAATGCTTCACAAACCGGTATAATATCGTTACTTCCCTTATAAAATCGATTTGTGGGAGCATGTGTGACCAAGGGGAGCTCATCTCTATTGTTCAGCCTTGGATATTTCTTTCTAAAGGCTTCTACATCAAATGGCAGAAATATATAATTAATATCGGGGTGTTTTTCCAGAAGATCTACTTCGTTGGTCAAATTGAGGTCTGCAAGCTCATCAAGGGGCTTCAGGACCCCCCGTGTGCGTAAGTCCTCGCCGTGGTAGTGACAAATTATCTTAAGCCCTCTGCGCTTCAATTCTCTTGCAAAGCTGGCATCTTTGTAAAAATCCATTCCTGATTCAAAGTGTACCACATCAAAACTATAGAGATCATATTTTTCAATGGATCTTTCTATAATCGGGTGCCATTTTTTTTCTTTCCAGGCAAGAAAAGCTTTGTCAAACCTTCCCTCAGGGGCCCAAACCGGAGGATAACCTTCTCTTTCTTTATGATATCCTTGCTTCCCTCTGTAGATCTGATAAATATGATGTCTCATTTTTTTCAAGAAGGGCTTAGTAAAATTAAAGGGTAGATCTAAACATATATCTTCTTCAAAAGCTTTTGGGGAACGAAAAAAGGTTACATACCTGACTTCATTCGCTCTTTTTTCGTGCATACGCTTGTAGAGCGATAAAGTCCCGACGGTGTTTTCGGGTGATATATAAAGAATCTTCATAATATCTAGAGGTTTTTAAATTCAGCGACAGTTTTATTTTTAAAGGGTTTTAAATATGCTCTTTGCGCTTCTATGTACAGTGTTTCAGTGCTAAAATGTTTTTGACCCGTTAAATGTGGCTCACGCAAAGTGAATTCAGATGAAAACTCGACTTTCAGTAAAGCATCCATTACCTCATCAAGCATAATATATTCGGGATTCTGGGCAAAAACATAACGCGGAATATCAGATCTGACAGGATCAAGATAAGCCATAACTACAAGTTCTTGACATACATCAGTCATTGTATTCAATTCAACACCCAAATAATCACAGAATTTATCTAATGTAGGAATAGATTTACCGCGTCTGTAAAATGAATTCATCCAGATAAGAACAGATACGCCTAAATACGCATGTGAATAATGAGAGACCGTATTATCATATCCGCGATATAAATTTGTCATCAAGCGACGATTTTGAAAAGTATAGGCAAGCTCTGCTCCCAGAAGAATGATCATCCAGGTTAAATACATCCAGATCATAAAGACGGGAATAATACCAAGCGAACCGTAAAACGATGTTACTGTCGTCATTCTTAATACATAAAGATAAAAGTAGTGCTTAGAGAACTCCCATAAAAAAGCCGAAAATACTCCACCCAAAAGTGCGCTTTTAAATATGACCTTAGCTCTCGGTAAAAGCATGTTAAGCATTGTCATAACAAATAAAGTGATCAGCCAAGGCAAGAGACGATTATATAAAAACCCAAGGAAGGTGTTTTGCTGTATCATCATGTCCATATATCCCCCATCAGGCATGAGGAAGTTTTTAATAAAGGTGTTACCAACAATTAATAGTGGAGTTACAGTAAAAAAGACCCAGAATCCAGATAATTTACGAAAATAACTTCCTCCCTTACGAACACGCCATATTTCATTAAATACTTTTTCGGATATAACCAGGATAGCAGTTCCAGCTACCAATAAACCACTAATGGCAAGTAAACTGACCGCTGAGGTAGTCCCAATATTACGAAAAGCATCTTGTGATATATTAGACTGTAACCAGGAAGATAATTGTTCGTGAAATTCGGGCACCAGATAAGGGAATATTTGATTTTCGGCAAAGGCAATAACCGTCTCACCTAATCCATATAAACCGGCAACACTAAAAAGCAAGACAGATATAGGAATAAGAGACATAATAGTGATATAAGCAAGGGAGCCGGAGTGAACAAAACACATGTTTTTATTAAAGTCTTTGACAGTTAAGTACAAAAGCCAAAACATCTTTTTCAATGACCTTCTAAAGGGTGTGTTTTTTCCATCATCCCGTATAAAAAAGTAATTTGAAAAGCGTTGAAATATATTGTCTTTTATTTTTTTAGTATTCATTGTATTCACATGTAATTTATTGACTGACTTGGAAATATAGATATATTTTGATGATAGTTCAAGAAGAAGATTTTCATTAAATGTTAAGAGGAAAATACTATTTATCTTATAATAGCAGGATATAACAATGTTTTAAGCCTTAAAAATGAGAAGGGATCTTATAGTTCAAACTTTCAAGTATAAAGGCTCGATACTTATATATCCACTTTAAATTTTGTTAAAAAGAAAAACCCCTGCTAAAAGCAAGGGTTCTACTAATTATAGTGTATTCTCTTTAAGAGATTACTTTTTGTCGTCAGCTTCTTCTGTTTTAACTTTAGGAGTTTCAACTTTTTCTTCAGCTGCTACAGGAGCCTCCTCAGTAAGTTCAGCCGCCACTTCAGGGGCTTTTTCTACAGGTGCAACTGTTTCTTTTACGTCAGCTTTTTTATTTGTTTTTTTAGGTGCAGCTTTTTTCTTACTTTTTTTGGTTTCATCACCAAAGAAATCAACAAGCTGTAGCAAAACAACTTTAGAAGTATCATTAGGACGATATCCTAATTTGATCAGACGGGTATAACCGCCTTGACGATTTTCATAAACAGGAGCGATCTCATCAAAAAGGATGGTAGTCGCTTCTTTATTGCGAAGAATAGCGAAAGCAAGACGGCGAGCGTGAGTTGTTCCTTTTTTACCATAAGTGATCAGGCGTTCAACTAATCTACGTGCTTCTTTTGCCTTTGCTTCCGTAGTTTTGATCTGTTTGTGAATCAAAAGGGATGCAGCCATATTGGAAAGCATCGCTTTGCGATGGCTAGCAGTGCGGCCTAATTTTGCGCCTCTTTTTTGATGTCTCATTTATCTGCTTTCCTTATTATTTAATATCTTTCATATACTCGGAGATATCCATTCCAAAGCGTAATCCCAAACTGTCAAGTTTAGCAACTAATTCGTTTAATGATTTACGGCCGAAATTTTTATAACGGAGCATTTCTTGTTCTTCTTTCACTACGAGATCGCCAATTGTACGAATATCTGCAGCTTGGAGACAATTATAAGAGCGAACAGAAAGTTCAAGTTCATCGATACTGCGCATAAGCTGTTTGCGTAGGCGTAAGATCTCTTCATCAACTTGTTCTTCAGGTTCGATAATATTTTTAGTCTTCAATTCTGAGAATGGATTCAAGTGATCGATCATCATATCAGCTGCATATGACAGTGCATTATCAGGTGTCATTGAGCTATCTGTGAAAATCTCTAATGTTAATTTTTCCAGATCTTCTTTAATACCAGACTGAAGTTTTTCAACATCAAAATTGACTTTCAATATGGGTGAAAAGATAGAATCAATAGGAATTGTATCAACAGGAGCATCGGGTGTACGGTTTTGTTCTGCGGGCAAATAACCACGTCCACGACCAAACCATACGGTCATATTGATCTCTTGGTCTTCCTGAATATTCATAATAGGAAAATTCGGATTCATGATCTTTAAGTTAGGGTTATCTGCATTAAGATCTTTAGCTTTGATCTCTTTAGGACCCTGAAACTTTAAATTCACTTTTACTGGTTTTGCTTCCAAAAGATCCAATTTAACCTGCTTGAGGTTAAGGACAATAGTCGTAATATCTTCCAAGACACCTTCAATAGTAGAAAATTCATGAAGAACACCTTCAAAACGGACGGCCGTAATGGCACAACCCGGAATGGAAGAAAGCATTATGCGACGGAGAGAATTTCCAACGGTAGTTCCAAACCCGCGTTCGAGCGGATCGATAGTGAATTTACCGTAATTGTCGGAATATGAATCCCGGTCTACTTTGATCTTATCTGGAATTTGAAAGTTAGGCATAATTTCAATTCCTTTACTTTAAACGTTATTTAGAATACAACTCAACAACTAACTGTTCGTTAAATTCTTCAGGGATCTCTACACGTTCGGGAACCTGAAGGAACATACCAACCAGTTTAGCTTTATCAATGGACATCCAAGGTAAAGTATGGTCACCTTTGATTCTTTTTACAGAATCAAGAATAAGTGGAATACGTTTACTCTTGTCACGAACACGGATCTCTGAACCTTCTTTCACCAAAAATGAAGGAATGTTAACTTTCTTGTTATTAACTAAGAAATGTCCATGAGTCACTAACTGACGAGCCGCACGACGAGTGGGAGCAAATCCCATACGATACACGATATTGTCAAGACGGCATTCAAGCATCTGTAATAAGATGTGACCTGTAATACCTTCTTTTTGGTCAGCTTTATGGAAATAATTTCTAAATTGTTTTTCTAAAACACCATAGGTGTATTTAATACGCTGTTTTTCGCGCATCTGAATACCGTAATCTGATAGACGACGGCGTGAAGTTGGTCCATGTTCTCCAGGGGGATAGTTATTTTTTTCTATCCGCGAAAACTTTGGAGATTCAAAACATGGATAATCCAAACGACGACAGACTTTACCTCGTGGGCCATTAAATCTTGCCATTACATATACTCCTAAACTCTACGACGTTTTGGTGGTCTACATCCGTTATGTGGGATGGGTGTTACATCTTTGATCGCAGTTACTTGCAATCCAGCTAAAGCCAAGGCACGAATAGCCATTTCACGGCCTCCACCCGGTCCTTTAACTCTCACCTCAACTCGCATTAAACCTGCGTCCATTGCTTCTTTTGCAGCAACTTCAGCAGCCTGACCGGCAGCATAAGGTGTACTCTTACGAGAACCCTTAAAGCCAACACGACCAGCGGTAGCCCAAGCTATGGTATTACCGTATTGATCTGCGAGGGTGATCACTGTATTATTGTAAGTTGCCTTGATAAAAGCGATCCCCTCTGGATCTACTTTTACCTTTCTTTTCTTACGTTTAATTTGCTGTTTCTTAGCCAATTCAACCTCCTAAGGGGTGATCTTATATCTTATGTTGTACGTTTTTTCTTGACAGCGGCTTTTTTCTTGCCTTTGCGAGTACGTGAATTATTCTTGGTATTTTGACCACGAACCGGTAATCCACGACGGTGTCTGTAGCCACGATAACATCCAATGTCCATCAATCTCTTAATGTTCATGGTTGTTTCTGTGCGCAAAGCACCCTCTACTTTGTACTCATCGCCGATAACTTTTCTGATTGCTGCTACCTGATCATCCGTTAGATCCCTAGTACGTGTCTCGGGATCGACTTTTGCGGATTCTAAGATCTCAATTGCAACCGTACGGCCAATGCCATAAATATAAGTCAATGAGATCTTGACTTTCTTATCATTGGGTAAATCTACACCTGCTATACGAGCCAATGTTTACCTCCTCATTAACCTTGTCGTTGTTTATGTTTTGTGTTCTGACAAATAACTCGAACGACGCCTTTGCGACGAATGATCTTACATTTATCACACATCTTTTTTACTGATGCTCTTACTTTCACAGTATTTGTCCTTTTTTTATCTGTTCTTGTCTTTATTTCTTAGCACTACTTGTATCGATATACAATGCGCCCGCGTGACAAATCGTAAGGCGATAATTCCAGAGAAACTTTGTCACCCGGGAGGATCTTAATGTAATGCATCCGCATTTTACCGGAAATATGGGCTAAAACCTCATGTCCATTCTCGAGTTCAACCCGAAAAGAAGCATTGGGTAATGTCTCCAATATTGTTCCGTCAACTTTGATCGATTTTTGCTTCGCCATATTTAATTGCCACTTGTTAGGATTATAGGACCTTTTTTTGTGATCGCGATTGTATGTTCGAAATGGGCGGATGGCTTACTGTCTCTTGTCACGATTGTCCAACCGTCAGACAAGGTACGTACTCCGGCTTTACCCATATTCACCATTGGTTCGATGGCGATCACTAGTCCTTCTTTCAATACTATCCCCCGTCCGGCTTTTCCATAATTAGGGACCTGGGGATCTTCGTGCAGCCGCTGGCCAATACCATGACCTACTAAGTCTCTAACCACAGAATAACCCTGTGATTCAGCGTAGGTTTGAACAGCATGACCAATATCTGAAAGACGATTACCAATTTGAGCTTTTTCAATACCAAGCATCAAACTTTTTTTAGTAACATCCATGAGCTTCTGTTTATCATCAGAGATATTTCCAACTGCGTAAGTGCGGGCATGGTCTCCATGATAAGCTTTAAGAAGCGCACCACAATCAAGGCTTACAATATCTCCATCTTCGAAATATATATCCTTAGACGGTATTCCATGCACTACCACTTCGTTACGTGAGATACAAAGAGTAGCCGGGAAACCGTTATAACCCTTAAAAGAGGGTACGGCACCTTGAGAGCGAATATACTCTTCAGCCAACTTATCGAGCTTTAGGCTATTCATACCGGGTATCATAAACTGCTCCATTTGACAGAGAGTATCATGAACAACTTTTCCGGCTGCGCGCATAAGTTCGATTTGTTCAGCTGATTTGTAATAGATCATCTTTCTTTTCTTTCAAATAACTTAAAATCTGCTACGGCCTTTGATCTTACCTTTTTTCATAAAGCCATCATAATGGCGAGAGATCAGATGAGATTCGATTTGTTGCAATGTATCCAAAGCAACACCTACCAGAATGATCACCGAAGTTCCACCAAAGAAGCTGGCAAGGTTATAATCAATGCCCATAACTTTCATCAATACATAAGGTAATATTGCCACAACTGCAAGCATAATTGCACCTGGCAATGTAATTCTTGTTATAATATTATCGAGATATTCAGCAGTTTTTTTACCGGGGCGAATACCAGGGATAAATCCACCATTCTTTTTCATATTATCCGCAACTTCTGTGGGATTAAATGATAAAGCGGTGTAAAAATACGCAAACAAAATAATAATGATCGAGTATATTAACCAATAAGGCCAATTATCAACCGTAAACCAGCCGCGGTTCAACCAATCAACATCTTTGAATAACATACCAATTGAATTTGGTATAAAGACAATTGTCTGAGCAAAGATGATAGGCATAACGCCAGATGAATTCACGCGTAAAGGAATATGTGTTGATTGTCCGCCATATACTTTACGGCCAACAACCTTTTTAGCATACTGTACAGGTATTTTACGAACTCCCTGTGTTAGATAGATCACAAACCCTATCACAATTATAAGGATAAGGATTAAGATGATCTCAACCAAGAGGTCGCGAGCACCGGCACGAAGCATGGTTACCTCGTTTGCAATAGTTGCGGGTAGTCTGGAAATAATGTTAATCGTAATGATAAGAGAGATGCCATTACCAATACCACGATCAGTAATTTGTTCACCTAACCACATTAACAACATCGTACCAGTTACCAAAGCAACAATGGTCATCATGATAAAACTAAATCCCGGATAGGCGACAACACTTTGTCCACCTGACTGGAGTCTTATCAAATAATTTGCAACTGCCCAAGCCTGCATAGCAGCTAAGAAGACTGTACCGTAACGAGTAATCTGTGTGATCTTACGTCGTCCGGCTTCGCCTTCATTTCTCAAGCGCTGGAAATAAGGGAATACGCTACCAAGCAATGTGATGATAATGCTGGTGGAGATATAAGGCATAATACCTAATGCGAATACAGTAGCTTTTTTAAAAGCACCACCTGCAAACATATCCCACAAGCCAAGCAGAGTATTGTCCATTCCCGATGCAGCCGCCGCAAGTAATTTTGCATCAATTCCTGGTAGCGGAACATGAGCACCAACACGAGCTAGAAATAAAACAAAAAGCGTAAACAATATACGTTGTCTTAATTCCTGGATCTTGAACATGGAACGAACAGATTGCATCATAATACTATAGCCTTTCCACCTGCTTTTTCGATCTTTTCTTTCGCTGTTTCGCTAAATGCATCCGCAGTGATCTCCATTGCTTTAGTCATTTCACCGTATGCGAGAATTTTAACAGGTATATTCAGTTTCTTGATCAGTCCGAATTCTTTTAATGTTTCTGCAGTAACTGTTTTTACATCTTCAAGTAAATTTAATTCTTGAAGATTAACAATTTGATATTCTTGACGAAAGCGTTTGTTAGAGAAACCACGTTTCGGTACACGACGCTGTAATGGCATCTGTCCACCTTCAAACCAAGGATGCTGCTTTGAACCTGAACGCGATTTTTGACCATTCATACCGCGGCCACCGGTTGTTCCCCAACCAGATCCCTGACCACGTCCAAGACGCTTAGTCTTTTTAACTTTAGCTCCCTTTGCAGGGGTTAATTTAGATAAACTCATGATAGCTCCTCTACCTTTAGAAGATGAGGGATTTTATTGATCATACCACGAATAGCGGGGTTATCAGGCAATACTACCGATTTATACATTTTGCCAAGGCCCAATGCTTCGATGGTAAGACGAGTTTTTGCCCTATATCCGATTGTACTTTTGATCTGTGTGATCTTTAGTTGTTTTTCTTTTTTCTTTGCCATTTTAATTAAAAACCTCCTCAACAGTCACACCGCGTCGTTTTGCGACCATATATGCATCTTCAAGTAAGCTTAGAGCATGCATTGTAGCTTTAACAACATTGTGTGAGTTAGCACTGCCGATAGATTTGGCAAGAATGTCTGTCACTCCGACCTGTTCCATAATAGCACGAACAGGGCCGCCGGCAATAATACCGGTACCGGGAGAAGCCGGTTTTAGTAAGACCTTTGCGCCACCGTATTTAGCAGTGATCTCAAAGGGGATAGTTCCATGTATAATTGGAACGCGTACCAAATTTTTCTTGGCATCTTCGCGTCCTTTATTAATCGCGTCTGTTACTTGATTTGACTTACCAAGGCCAATTCCAACATGGCCCTTAGAATCACCGATCGCAACGATAGCGTTGAAACGAAAACGACGACCACCGGTAACCACTTTAGCAACGCGATTTAGCTTGATTAATTTACCTTCACTCAATTCGAGTTCGGCTGGATTAATTGATCTCAATGCGTACTCCTTTGTTAGAATTCTAAACCGTTTTTACGACATGCATCAGCTAAAGCTTGAACACGACCGTGGTAAATAAAACCATTACGATCAAAAACAACAGATGTTATACCGTTTGCTTTTGCTTTTTCAGCAATGGACTGTCCAACACCAACACTCAATTCTGTTTTATTTTTTCCCTTGAGAGATTCACGAAGATCTTTAGCAAAAGAAGATGCTGAACAGATTACTTCATGAGTATCATCATTAACTAATTGAGCGCTAATGTGCATATTGCTTTTATACACAACGAGGCGAGGTCTAGCAGCAGTCCCGGACAATCTTTTTCTAATCCGGATCTTTTTCTTTATTCGCGCGTCGCGTTTCGATTTACTTTTACATTTCATGATTGATCCTTTTTCAAATTGGCGCTATTGCTTATTAGGCACCACCGGCTGTTTTACCGGTCTTACGCTGAATTTGTTCACCCACATAACGAATACCTTTACCTTTGTAAGGTTCAGGTTTACGCAACTTGCGGATTTGGGCAGCTACTTCGCCGACCAATTGTTTATCAATACCTGTTACTTTAATAATGTCACGCTGTACAGAGAATTCTATTCCATCAGGCGCATCCAAAAGGATTTGGTGGGAATAACCAAGATTAAGCAGAAGACATTTATTGCTTCTGACTTCACCGTGAAAACCAACACCAACTATCTGCAAGGCGATCTCGTAAGCATTCAGCACACCCTCAACCATATTGGCAATAAGGGCACGAGTTAAACCATGCAAAGCACGTGATTTCTTTTCATCACTTAAGCATTCTACGATCACTTGATTTTCATCAATTTTAACCGTAACACCATCAGTAAAGGATTGAGTGAGTTCGCCTTTGGGGCCTTTGACCACAACGACATTGTCTTTAATGTCTACCGTTACACCGGCAGGTATTTCGATAGGTTTTTTTCCGATTCTCGACATATCAATCCTTTCCTACCATATTTTACACAAATATTCGCCGCCAACCTGCATTTTGCGAGCATCTTTATCGGTAATAACACCGTGTGATGTCGACAGAATACCGATTCCTAAACCATTGTTTACACGGGGGATATCTGTGCTTTTAACATACATTCTACGACCGGGCTTACTTACACGTTCAAGAGTGTAAATCACGGGACGTCCATCTTGCTGATATTTCAGATAAAGACGAAGCATACCTTGTTTACCATCTTCAATTAAGATAAAATCTTTTATGTAACCCTTTTCCTTGAGCACAAGAGATATCCTGGCTTTTAATTTTGAAGCCGGGATCTCTACCCAGGGATGTCCTGCTTTAGACGCGTTTCTAATACGTGTCAAAAAATCTGCAATGGGATCTGTTAGCATTTGTTACCTCTTTTTACCAACTTGCTTTTGTTACACCGGGAATCTCACCCTTTAAAGCCAGTTCACGAAAACATATTCGGCAAAGGCCGAATTTTTTGTAGACGGATCTTGGACGACCGCAACGAGAGCAGCGTGTGTATTTCCGTGTTGAAAACTTTGCTTCGCGCTTAGCTTTGGCGATTAATGATCTTTTAGCCATAACAACATCTTTCCTTATTTTTCTTCACGTCGTACAAAAGGAAATCCAAAACCTTTTAGCAATTCGTATGCTTCTTGGTCTTTATTTGCCGATGTAGTGAACGTGATGTTCATTCCGCGAACTTCATCTACTTTATCGTAATCAATTTCAGGAAAAATGATCTGTTCGGTAATACCGATAGAATAGTTTCCCTGACCATCGAAGGCTTTATCCGAGAGGCCATTAAAGTCACGCACGCGCGGTAAAGCAACATTGATGAATCTATTTAAAAATTCATACATATTGACATTACGCAGGGTAACCATTAGACCAACAGGATCGCCTTTTCGGATCTTGAAATTTGAAATAGCTTTTTTCGCATAGGTTATAACTGGTTTCTGACCAGCAATTGTTGTTAGATCATTTAGTGCACTTTCCAATTTGCCCTTGTCTTCACGTGCTGTGCCAAGGCCCAGACTTAAAGTGATCTTAGTAAGCTTTGGAACTTGCATCACGTTCTTATACCCGAAGGTTTTTATAAGAGCTGGTGTGATCTCTTCTTTAAATTTCTTCTGTAATGATGGGATATTGCTCATTATTATTTCCCTTCCACAGTTTCGCCTGTTTTCTTGGAAAAACGTACTTTTGAACCATCTTTCAAAATACGAGTACCAATACGGGTAGGCGTACCATTTACAATCAACATACAATTGGACGCATTGATCGCGGCTTCTTTTTCAATAATGCCGCCCTGTGGGTTCTGCTGACTTGGTCGGGTAGCGCGCTTAACAAGGTTCACACCTTCAACGATCACGCGGTTCTTGTCAAGAAAGATCTTAAGGACCTTTCCTTCCTTACCCTTATATTTACCAGCAATTACCTTTATTACATCACCTTTTTTTATATGCACAATTTACTCCTTACAGTACTTCAGGCGCCATTGATACGATTTTCATGTAATGCTTTTCACGCAATTCACGAGCCACCGGACCAAAGATACGAGTTCCCAAAGGTTCTCCCTGAGGGTTGATCAATACGACTGCATTGTCGTCAAAACGGATATAAGATCCATCTGGACGCCCTACTTCTTTATTGGTGCGGACAATAACTGCCTTTGAGACATCACCTTTATGGGCTGACCCATTCGGTAAGGCCTGTTTTATTGCGACAACTATAACATCGCCAACACTTGCATAACGGCGTCCTGTTCCACCCAATACTTTAATGCATTGAACAACTTTTGCACCTGTGTTGTCAGCAACTTTTAATTTACTTTCAACTTGAATCATCGTTTATCTGCCTTTCAACTTTGATGCTATTTTACGACAGGCGCATGATCAAGGATATCCTTGACTCGCCAGCGTTTATTACGACTCATCGGGCGTGTTTCAACAATGGATATGGTATCACCAACTTTGCATACGCTATTTTCATCATGAGCCATAAATTTACGACTAATATTGATGTACTTACCGTAGACAGAATGTTTAACACGTCGGGTGACCTTTACGGTAACCGTCTTATCCATTTTGTTGCTCACAACAACACCGATTATTTCTTTACGATTTGTATATGACATTTCTGAACTTCCTGTTATTTACGCAATCCGAGTTCATACTCATGAATGATTGTTTTCAGCTGAGCAATTTCTCTTTTAAGGAATTTCAACTGACCGGGGTTTTCCAGCTGCTGCAAGGCGTGCTGAAAACGAAGGTTCATAAACGCTTCTTCATCGTCGCGTAATTTTACAATCACATCATCTCTATTTAACTCTTTCAATTCGGCTTTCGATAACATATAATTATCCTCCCAACTCGCGTCTTTTGACCATTTTAGCCCCAATAGGCAACTTGTGAGCAGCCAGACGGAAAGCTTCTTTTGCCATTTCTTCCGATAGACCTTCGACTTCAAATAGAATTCGACCTGGTTTTACCACCGCAACCCAGAACTCGGGTCCACCCTTACCTTTACCCTGACGGGTTTCAGCGGGTTTTTTAGAGACGGGTTTGTCTGGGAATACTCGTATCCACATTTTTCCATGTTTACGAACTATACGTGATATGGCTACACGGGCTGATTCAATTTGACGAGACGTGATCCAAGCAGCTTCGGTAGCCTTTAAGCCATAATCACCAAAACTAACTGTTGATCCACGATATGCCAATCCTGCACGACGCCCGCGATGTTGTTTTCTATATTTTACCTTTCTAGGCACTAACATTGATTACTCCATTCCTGTTAGATTGTAGAGACTTCACCGTTGCAGATCCATACCTTAATACCGATACAACCATAAGTTGTGAATGCTGTTACTTCAGCATAATCAATATCTGAACGCAAGGTATGTAATGGAACACGGCCTTCACGAGCTGTTTCCTGTCGTGCCATTTCAGCGCCGCCTAAACGACCTGATAACTGGATACGAATACCATCTGCACCTTGACGCATAGTATTTTGGATACTGCGCTTCAATATACGGCGGAATGGCATTTTCTTAACCAATTGCTGAGCAATGTTCTCACCAACAAGATATGCGTTCAATTCAGGTTTCTTGATTTCTACAACATTAACGTTTACGTCAAATTGGGTCAGTTTCCTGATCTCTTCACGTAACTGATCGACTTCTTTGCCTTTTGCTCCAATCACAACACCGGGACGCGATGTGTGAATAGTAATGGAGATAGCTTTTGATGTACGTTCAATTTCGATCTTAGCGACACCGGCATTAGCCAGACGCTTTTTCAAATATTTACGAAGCATCAAATCTTCATTTAATTTGGCAGCAAAATTACGCTCGTCATACCAATTTGAGAGCCATTCCCTTGTTACACCAAGACGAAAACCATAAGGATGTGTTTTTTGACCCAAGGTTTACTCCTTCTCTTTCGTATCGACGTCAGCAACTTCTGGAGTTGAAACGACGATCGTTAAATGACATGTACGTTTACGAATCATGTATGCACGACCCATTGAGCGAGGACGGATCCGTTTCATAACAGGACCCTGATTCGCATAGGCTTCAGCAATAATAAGTTCATCAGGATTGATCTTTGCACCTTCTTCAGTATTCAATAAGTTTGATACTGCAGAACGCGTAGTCAATTCGACGATCTTTGCTGATTTCTTGGGCATAAGTGATAGCATATTTAAGACTGTATCAACCTGTTTGCCACGGACCATGTCCAGCATTGGTTTCATCTTTTTTGCACTATGTCTTATGTACTTATTTACTGCACGAGCTTTCATTATATTCCTACTCTTGTTTATGACTTATGTCCGCGGTATGTCCGCGTAGGTGAAAATTCGCCCAATTTATGACCAACCATATTTTCGGTGATATAAACAGGGATAAATTTTGTTCCGTTATGCACTGCAAAAGTGAATCCGACAAAGTCAGGTATAATGGTAGAACGACGTGACCATGTTTTTATCACTTTCTTTTTACCAGCTGACATCATATCATCCACTTTTTTTACAAGTGAAGCATCAACATAAGGACCTTTTTTTAATGACCTAGGCATATATATTCACCTTTACTTTTTCTTCCGACGCGCAACAATATACTTATTGCTCGGATTATTTTTCTTACGGGTTTTATACCCTTTGGTCGGTTTACCCCAGGGTGTACGAGGGTGTCCACCACCAGAGGTCTTGCCTTCACCACCGCCCATGGGGTGATCAACTGGATTCATTGCAACACCACGAACTTTCGGGCGTCTGCCTTTCCAGCGATTACGGCCAGCTTTACCTATGGTGATATTCTGATGATCTTTATTACCTACCTGGCCAATTGTGGCTAAGCAAGTTTCCAGGATCATACGTGTTTCACCAGAAGGAAGCTTAATTGTTACATACTTGCCCTCTTTCGCCATGATCTGTGCACCAGCACCAGCTCCACGAGCGATTTGGGCTCCCTTACCAGGTTTCATTTCAATATTATGAACTGTTGTACCTGCTGGGATGTTTTTTAACGGTAACGCATTCCCACGTTTAACGGGTGCGTCTGTACCGGAAATCAGCTTATCGCCGACCTGTACGCCCTCTGGAGCAATGATGTATCTTTTTTCACCATCTGCATAAATAAGCAGAGCAATATTAGCCGAGCGGTTAGGATCGTATTCAATAGCTGCAACGCGTGACGGTACCCCAAACTTTTCGCGTTTGAAATCAATCAAACGATAGTGACGTTTATGTCCGCCACCGCGTCTGCGTGAGGTAATTCGACCATTATTGTTACGACCACCACTTTTGGGATTCGGTTTCAGCAATGATTTTTCCGGTGCTTTTTTTGTCAATTCGTCAAAAACCAATGTGGTTTTATAACGTTGACCCGGAGTGTGCGGTTTGTAGCTTTTTAAAGCCATAAGATTCCTATTCCTTAAACAGCAGTTTCGCCTTCAAAGAAATCAATACGATCTCCTGCAGCAAGGGTTACGATCGCCTTTTTCCAAGATGCTCGTCTACCTTCTGTTCGGATTGTACGTCCACCTGAGCGAACTGTCATTGATTTCACTTTACCTTTTCTGTTCATCGTAGCAACATCAGTAACTTTGACGCTGAAACGATCTTCAATCGCCTTCTTGATCTCGATTTTATTAGCATCAGGAGCTACGACAAAAGCATACTTGCCCATCTCTTCGCCCATGATACTGATCTTTTCGGTCAAGATCGGCTGGATGATGATATTCTTTTTCATTTATTCACCATTCCCTTACTTAAGGGCCTCGTTGATGTTCTTAACAGCTGATTTTTCAATTACAAGAACTTCACAATCCATAATTTCGTAAGTTGAAGCTCTTTCAGCGGGCACAATATATACATTGGGAATATTGCGTGCAGCTAAATAGAGATTTTCTTCAAACTCAGAAACCAGAACAGTTAATTTCTTGCCTGCTAAACCAAGTTTATCAAGAATTGTTGCAAGGCTTTTTGTTTTTGCTTCTTTTAAATTAAAATCGTTAACGACCATGATAGCATTGTCGTTCATTTTCTGTGAAAGAGCTGAGCGACGTGCCAATCGTTTGACCTTTTTGGGAAGCCTTGTGGTATAAAGATGTGGAACGGGTCCAAATGCTCTTCCACCGCCAACCCATATAGGAGAACGACGAGAACCGGCACGAGCTGTACCGCGACCTTTCTGTCTCCAGGGCTTAGCACCACCACCTCGCGCATCACTGCGAGTTTTTGTTTTGTGTGTTCCCTGGCGCATATTGGCTAACTCAGCCTTAACTGCAAGATAAATAGTATGTTCATTGGGTTCTATACCAAATACCTCTTTTGCCAGATCCACTTTCTTATCTAATTTTTCACCATTGGTTTTGAAGACATCTACTCTCATACCACATCTCCCGATTTAACTAGTTGGACAATTCCATTCCGGGATCCGGGAACGCTGCCTTTAACCAACAGTATGTTTTTGTCAGTACGGATCTCTACGACCTCGATATTCCTGACTGTCACTGTTTCATTACCCATTTGACCTGCCATCTTCATACCTTTCCAAACGCGGGAAGGTGATGAACCAGCTCCAATTGAACCTGGTCCGCGAAGTTGGGATTTTTGGCCATGGCTTCCTTTTCCACCGTGAAAGTTATGACGTTTTACTGTACCTTGAAATCCTTTTCCTTTGGATTTCCCGGTCACTGCAACGATGTCGCCTTTTTTAAAGACATCAACATTGATAACGTCACCAACTTTAACACCATTAACTTCTTCAAGACGAAATTCTTTTAAAGTACGCAATACTTTACCAGCACCTTTAAGGTGACCAAGTTCGGGTTTAGTAACAAGCTTTTCCCGTACTTCGTCAAAGCCGACTTGCACTGCGGAATACCCATCAGTTTCGTCTGTTTTGATCTGTGTTATATAGCATGGTCCGGCTTCGATGACAGTTACCGGAATATTCCGGCCGCGTTCATCGAAAATGCGGGTCATACCAATTTTTTTTCCTATGATTCCGTTCACAGTTTTAACCTTTTCTATTCATAGGTGCATCAACAAAGTGAGAGGCGCCTAATGTTTGCGGTTTACATTAAACCTTAATTTCAATATCCACGCCTGCAGGAAGATCCAGTTTCATCAATTCGTCGATGGTCTTAGTCGTGGTATTCAGGATTTCAACAATGCGTTTATGTACCTTGATCTGAAATTGTTCGCGTGATTTCTTATTAACGTGAGGTGAACGGTTAACCGTAACAACTGTACGTTTTGTAGGCAAAGGAATGGGGCCCGAAATAACGGCGCCTGTTGACTTTGCGCGCTGAACGATCTTCTCGGTTGATTTATCAAGAAGATTGTGATCATAAGATTTCAACGCAATGCGTATTTTTTGTCCTGCCATAGTACTCTAGCCTTTATTATTCAATGATCTCTGTTACAACACCAGCACCAACCGTACGACCACCTTCACGAATAGCGAAACGTAGTTCTCTT
>Ga0265294_10003555_pt1 | contig 19882 bp, 16 predicted proteins | sample MunlanPumphouse3_FD_192504 | JGI IMG/M metagenome (GOLD analysis project Ga0265294, IMG submission 192504) | Groundwater microbial communities from a municipal landfill in Southern Ontario, Canada - Pumphouse #3 | ecosystem: Environmental > Aquatic > Deep subsurface > Groundwater | place...
AGAATAGTTGGTAGTTTGCACGATATATTCTGTTGGTTGTTCATAATCTAATATGTCATCTAATTGGCACCATGCCCAACTTTGTGGTATCTCAAAGGGTAAGTTCTCATAATGTGAGATAGCCAAGATAACTTTGCTGCCGTATTTATTTTTAAATTAATAGAATATGGTAACAGAATTTCAAAAATCGCTGAGCAAAAACGACTTGGCGGAGAACACAATTACGTCCTATGTATGGACAGTGAATCACTTTCTGACTCACTATGAATCAATAAACAAAGAAAATCTTTTGGCTTACAAAGGTTTTTTGATTGAGCATTTCAAACCACAGACAGTGAATTTACGCTTACAAGCGGTAAACAAGTATCTTGAGTTTATTAAAAAAGACCGACTGAAACTCAAGTTCGTTAAAGTACAACAGAAAAACTTTCTTGAGAATGTAATCAGTGACGCTGATTATAAATTTTTCAAAACGAAGCTAAAAGCAGACGGGAACATTGAATGGTATTTTGTCGTTTGGTTTCTGACTGGAACGGGTGCTCGTGTAAGTGAATTGCTACAAATAAAAGCAGAGCATGTTTTTCTTGGTCATCTTGACATGTACACAAAAGGAGGAAAAATTCGGCGGTTGTATATACCAAAAAATTTGCGCTCTGAAGCTATTAAATGGTTAGAGGCAAAAGGATTGAAATCGGGGTATATATTCTTGAATCGCTTTGGAGAACGGATAACGACTCGCGGAATCTCTCAACAGCTAAAGCATTTTGCATCTAAATATGGCTTGAATCTTCATGTCATATATCCACACTCTTTTCGCCACCGATTTGCAAAGAATTTTTTGGATAGATTTAATGACATAGCACTACTTGCCGACCTGATGGGACACGAAAGCATTGAAACTACCCGTATTTATTTGCGGCGTACTGCCAGTGAACAACAGGCAATAGTTGATAAGATCGTAAATTGGTAGAACATCAAAATCAAGGCGTAGGTTGTTGTCTATGCCTTGATTGAATTTGCTATTTCGTCGAGCGAAGAGAAAATGTCTTCTATCTTCTTGACTATTCTATCTTGCTCGGGAATTGGAGGCAAAGGTACCTTAATTGAAGATAAGGAGCTTCCTGATAAACTTTGAATGCCGATTCCTTTTTTATAGTAGTTTATATTCCCATTCAAATAAGAATAGAGCATAAAAAAATAGAGATATTTTGATTTTATGCCCGAGAGCGGCCTTACTCTATGAATATGATTTTGAAAACAAATAGGGTATTCTTTATTCCATATGGCAGATCGTCCACCATCTCCGCCTTCACAAATTAGAAGGTCTCCTTTTATTGCAGAGCATTTATCTAACTCATTTTCTTCAAAAGGCATTTCTTTCAGATTATCTAACACAAAAGAATCCCAATAAAGATTTGAGGTTGTAATGTACTTATACAGAATACCTGAATTTCTACCTTTATCTAATGTCTTGCCAGTATTGTGTTCCGATATATCTCCAATTGTAGTCCACTCCCATGCTTTTGGAATATCAAAGGTATAATGTGAGTTATCACTTGTACTTTTTGCCTTCTTTTTGCCCTCTGGACGCTCCGCCTTTATACGTTCGAGTAGTACAGAAGCTGGTTCATCATTCGGGTCTTGCGGAACTAGCTTGCCTCGGACAGCTAAATCAAGAATTTTTGATTTGGCATTTTTGATATAATCAAAAAGTTCTTCTTTGTTTCTATTTATATCAATGACGGCAGAAAATAAATCATCAACTTGTTCTACAATACATTTTTGTTCTTTGAGTGGTGCTATTGGAATAAGCCAACGCTCCATTTGAGTTAATGTTACACGAGTTATTCCTACTCCCTTCATATTGTTTCGTGTAAAATTATAGCACAAAGGAGATTGAAGGAAGTCTAACAGATAATAGTTATTTAGGTGTTTTATCGGTTTTAATAGAGCTACACTTGACAACATGCTAAAAGGCTCTGACAACGAATTTATTGTAGCGATTCCAGTTGTTGCTCCGTCTTTTATGTATAAAATATCCCCTTTTTCAGGATTGCATCGAGTATATATTTCATCGTGTACTTCTTTTGAAACATATGTTATATCCTTTAATAAGATACCATCAGATTTGATATTCTTGGCAGTTATGTACATATAATCTCCGATCGGCACGTTTTCAGGAGAATGATGAGTCCCGTCTGTCAACTTTGATAGGATCGTATTTAACCTGCACCACTCCCAGCTCTCCGGTATCTCAAAAGGTATCTCCTCATCGATACATTTCACTGTCCCATCGGCGAACTTCTCGTAATATGATTTATCGGAACGATAAATGTACGATTCGTTCTTATCCCGCTTAATCTTTTTCTCTTTGATTAATCGTTCTTTTTCTGAACGGATTTTCTCAATGAGAACCGAAGCTGGTTCATCATTTGGGTCTTGAGAAACTAATTTTCCACGAATAGCTAAATCGAGGATTTTCTGTCTTAACTTATTTGTATCCATTATTCCTCAATTTTTCCGATTATATCTTTTAGTGAAGCTACTGCTTTTGCAATATTGGAGCTTTTTTCCTCAATTTGCGCCATCAATTCGGCAAGCGACATATCCACGGTGTCTTCTCCAGTTTTAATCCATGTAATATCAAGGCTGGTTTTATCTCGATTTAATAGTTCCGTTGAAGTGTATTTTCGCCAACGACCGGACGTGTTTTCTTCCGAGTAAGTTTCAGTTCTATGCTGAATGTTATTTGCATTATAGCAATTCACAAAATCATCCAAGTGCTGACGGCGCATCGGATTTGTAGCCAATGTATGTTTTACGTTCGTTCGATAGTCATAATACCACGTTTCGTTAGTCTTGCTCCCTTTCGAGAAAAATAGAACGTTCGCTTTAACCCCATTTGCATAAAAAATACCGGTGGGCAAACGAAGGATAGTATGAAGATTAAATTCCGTAAGTAACTTCTTGCGAATCACTTCACCTGCTCCACCTTCAAACAAAACGTTATCAGGTAATACAACCGCGGCTCGTCCTCCATTTTTAAGCATCAACATAATGTGCTGCATGAAATTCAATTGGTTATTGCTTGTGGAAACATAAAGATCGGTACGCATGGAAGCGATATCTGTAGAACCAGCAGGGCGATTCCCGAATGGAGGATTTGCAAGTACAACATCGACTAAGGTATCCGGCTCTTTTTCCAATGAGTCGCAACACTCTATCGGGCTACGTTCCGTGCCGATTCCATGCAAATACAAATTCATTGAAGCCAAAGTAACCACAAGAGGTGTGTTGTCGTTTCCGTGCAATGCCTTATCTCGCAAGAACGCACGTTTATCTTTATCTTGCGATTGCTCTTTCATGTAGTCGTAGGCTGCAAGAAGGAATCCTCCTGTTCCGCAAGCAGGGTCGCAGACAGTTTCTCCAATTTGCGGACGAGTAACCTCAACCATTGTGTTAATCAGTGGGCGTGGCGTGAAATATTGGCCTGCACCGCTTTTCTTATCTTGCCCGTTTTTCTCAAGAATGCTTTCGTAGATAGCGCCTTTAACATCTCCATCCATCGAAAGCCAATTTTCTTCATCAATAAGAGTTATAACTTTTTTAAGATACACCGGCTTGTCTATCTTGTTTTGAGCTTTTGTATAGATTGTTCCTATCAGATTATCTTCTTGGCTCAGCAGTTTGAGCGTTTTTTCATACTGTTCAATCAAATCAAGCCCATCTAACTCTGTCAAGTCATTCCAGCGATAGCCTTCAGGTATGGCAGAACTTTCGCCAAAGATTTCTACATTTTCGTTATCCATTTTCAGAAACAGAAGATAAGTTAGCTGTGTAATATAATCAGTAAAACCTACTCCTTGCGAAGAAAGAATAGTAGCTAAATTCCAGACTTTTTTGGTAAGTGACTGTTCGTTTGCAATTGTTTTTTTCGACATTATGTAATTTTATTTTAAGCTGCTTTAAGTATAAATTGAGAAAGTGAAATTATCGCAGTGTTAACAGCATCGGCAGAACCAAATGTTCTTACCATTTGAGCAACAAAAGGCTTGTCTTCTTCTTTTATATCATTCATCGTAGAACTGCCATTTGCAACAATATAGTTTACAACACTACGAATAATTTCTTTCTGCTCAGAAGTCAACGGACGTTGGTTTTGTCCGCACCAAAGCTCGAATCGACTTGCCGCCATAGACGACAAGGAGCGTAATTCAGGTATTCGCTTTAATGCAAAACGCACCAGTTGGATTATATTGGTTAATGCGTCTTTTTCATCTTTAGAGTGGAATAAAACAACATGTGCCGGATCAAGGATAGAATAAGTATTCCATAATAAAACGGGATTGAACTTGTTATTTGCGCGAACCAATTTCTCTCGCAAATCTTTAAGCATCGCGTAAGTAATGGGCTCGTTAGTGTTATTATAAATTATGCGCAAAGATTCAATTTCATCTCTATGAGAATTAACATATTCTTCAAATGCTTGAGTCGTTTCTGTTGCTTCTTCAATTGAGAATCCCTTTTCAATCAGATTATCTTCTCCCGGTTGTAGAATAGAAATGAATCCGGCATTCAATTCTAATAAATACTGTCGTGCCTTCGGGTTATGAGTAAGCGGTCGAACAAGCCCCTTGCGAGAAAGATTGGCATGGTTAGTGTCAATATATGGCTCCAATACGCCTTCCTCCAATGCATTGAAAATCTGTACTGCCAAGTCTTTCATCTCCATTCCTGCTAAATCAGCAAATTTTTGACGCTGTTTATCATCTGATTTTACATTGATTCGCGATAAGCGGCTCGCTAATAATCTCAGGTTGTCATCCGACAAATCCCCATGAGTAATACGCTCCAATAAAATTCTTAGTGTCATATTGGGAGGCGGAGCATCTGCACCGGGACGAGTAACTTGCATCTCATGCTCTGTAACACCAACAGCATCAACCAAAAAGAAGAGGTCTTTACTAATTGCATTAGGAGTTACATTTCGGAGTTGCTCGTCCCCTATCGTTCTTACGCCTCGTCCTTTCATCTGTGTGTAAAGAGCAGCGGATTCAACATCTCGCATAAACATAACGACTTCCAAGGGCTTAACATCCGTGCCGGTTGCTACTAATGTTACGGTAACAGCAATACGGAAATCTTTGTCATTGCGAAAACTTCGGATAAGCTGGTTGCTATCTCCTGCCGAATATGTGATTTTTTGAACGAAGTTTTCTGATTGATTTGGAAATACCTCTCTCGCAATTCGAACTATATTAGTAGCATGTGCATCATTCAATGCAAAAATGAGTGTTTTAGGAATATACTCATATTGAGAATCTCGTTCAGGATATAGTTCCGTATAAATGGCATCACGATAAGTCTCTAAAATCAGTTTTATCTGCGACGGATTAACAATACTGCGATTCAACTCTGTTGAAGTATATGTTTTCTCTTCTGAGTTTTTTACATCTTCAGTTTTACCGGAATACTTAGTTATCTGTGTTATATTCTCTCCGTCCTTGATTGCTCCTCCAGATTCTGTTGCGTGAGTTTTAATGCGATATATGCGATAGTCAACATTAATTCCATCAGCAATGGATTTTTCAAGCGTATAGTTTACAATGCGGTTGTTATTGAAAAAGGCTAACGTTTCCGGAGCTGGAGTTGCGGTAAGACCAACCATCTTTGCTGAACTAAAATACTCCAAAACTTGTCGCCAGTTGCCATAAATAGAACGGTGGCACTCATCAATAATAATCAAGTCAAAAAAATCGGGAGGGAGATTCAGGTTTCCTCCCAACTGAACTTCTTTCTCTTCTTCGCTATACGATTCATCATTGTCATTATCATTCAGTTCTTGCCCTGTGAGTAAAGCAAAGAGACGTTGAATTGTGGAAATAACGACATTTGCATCTTTAGGAATATTCGCCGATCTTAGTCTTTCGGTTGTGTAAATCGTATTAAACGGTTCGCCTGTCTCTGTCAAACGGAATGTGCCAAATTCGCCTTCTGCCTGTCGTCCCAAGTTATTTCGATCAACGAGAAACAAAATCCGTTTCATGGGCGTATATGAAAGCAGTCGATAGGCTGCGATACATGCAGTGTAAGTTTTGCCGGCACCGGTAGCCAGGACCATCAGTGCACGAGTCTGCCCCAATCGGAAGCTAGACTCTAATTCCGTAATTGCTTCGTACTGACAATCCCGCAATCCTTTCTTCTTTAAAGTTGGCAATCCGGCATAATCATCTTTTATTCCAAGCATTCTTACAATTTCCTTGGGAGAGTGAATGCGAGAAACAAGGGTGTAATCTTCATCTGGATTGTTGATATTTTTGAACAGAATTTCCCTGCCATTTGATAAATAAACGATTGGTAGCGGTTGATACCAATAAGAACACCAACTTGGCAGTCTACGGATATATCTTTCAGCCTGTTCCATTACAACATTAGATAGTCCATGTTCTTCTCTTTTAGCTTCAAGAACTCCTATAGCCTTCCCGTTAAGAAATAGAAGATAATCAGCTTCAAGGTTTCCCCTTAAGATACCTTCCTCAATAGCCACAGCAGATACTCCGGGAGAATAATTATCTCTGTCGACAATTTCCCATCCAGCCTCATTCAGCATCCGATTGATTACTTCTCTCGCTTTTTCTTCCGGTGTCATTTCTTAACTTCTATATAATTTATATTATCGGAAGTTGTTGGCAAAAATAAAAAATATCATACGATATTCATTAACAACAACTTCTTATCCGACTATCTTGCTCTCCATAAAATTCATTCGGTATTCATTCGGCAGATTCTCAATGATTTGGAAGCGTATCCGACATCAAACCGACATAACCGACATGTACGCACTTAGGATCACCCTTTTGCGTGATCTTTGCGCGATCACTGCGTGATTTGCGTGATTTTTGCGCGATTACTGTAATTCATAAAAAGTGGCAGCCCCAGCACCTGACATTTTAAGTATTCCAAACTGTTCAAACAACTCTTTCAATTCATAAGTGGCTGTTCTATTGGATATTTTATTTATTTCTTGATATTCCTTATTTGTAATCTTGCCTTTCTCCTTCACATACTGTACTGCTTTTACCTGTCGTTCATTTAGTCCCAGTTTCACCAACTGTTCTTCTGTAAGGCTATTCTTGAAGAGTGTTACCGCAAATCCACCATCCCGCTCTTCTAACACTGGTTCAGGAAGTCCGGCAGTTTTGCAAGTTTCAATTATTCTCACTGTTCCACTTCCCCAAGCATCAATCAAGCCTCCTTTGAAGCAAACATCGGCAATGATAAGATTCCGAGGTCTTGAAGAATGGTGTTGCTTGAGTTTTTCTAATGTCACTCCCTGTGGTAGTTCGCCATCGTTCCAAATACTGATTTTATCATCATAAACCCGAATTTGCGTAAACACGCCCATGTAAGTTCTGTGAATCAAAGCATTCAGCAGCATCTCGCGAATAGCCGGCATAGGATATTCATTATTTTCTATGCGATACAGTCCTTCAAACGTTACAGGTCGAATGAGAAACTTGTGATTCAGTTGTTCTATTACGTTCCGCAACAATACAATCAGGTTACCTTCTTCTACCTCTTGGAAGCGTAAATCGGTATCGCCTTTGCCAAAGCGACCAATTTTAACAAAAGCACCCGGGTAGAAGCGTACAGGATCTTTGCCAAACATAATAATGGCAGCACGTTTGAGTTGGCCGTTCTCACTAAGCCTCAATTTTTCAAAAATTTGTTCAGTAGTCAATCCTTCCATCTCAGGCATACGACCTTTCTCTTTTGCCATTTGCAGATACAAACGAAATGATTCTTCGTCAATATCACCAAATGTCGCTCTTAGCTCTGTGACTTCATCCCATGTCAAACCGGAACGTTTGAGCAAAAATTCGTTGAGTGAAGTTCCGGTTAACTCCTGCTTCACGCTTCCGCTACGGTAATAGTATCTACCACGTAATGAAATGGGAACAGAATACGGCTGAACAACTATTTCAATATAATGCTTTTCGTCTTCTTGAAGAAGATTAACTTCAGCGGTTATCCCCAAATTATTTTTTATTTTATTGGGAATTTCATCCATTAGTTTTTTATAATCTTCTACATCAACGACATTTCCAACATCGTCTTTGCCAATGTAAATCTGTCCACCTTGTGCATTAGCGAAGCCGCATATCCATTTCAGATAATCGTCGTGCCAAGAGGACTTGTATTCTATGTTTTGTTGCTCGGGCATGGGTTTAATCTATATTTAATTGAAATCCTTTTTCTCTGAACCAATTTTTACTAATTTCATTATTATCACTTTTGGGCTTAGGGTCTGCGGTATTTACTTTAAATGTCGTTGGCAAATTGACGGCATGACCAAATATTAAAGCGTGTTGAGTCGGTATAGACGGTAATCGTTTTAATATAGTATCAGAAATATGTGGCGTTATTTGCCGGATATGTGATAAATCTTCAGGGTTCTGTATTCGGTGGACAATGAAATTACTACATTGGGACAATACAGTTCTTGATAACTCGCTTGGTCTTTGAGAAGAAATAAGAAGGAACATTCCATACTTACGACCTTCTTTTGCAATTCGCTCAAAAACTCTATTCGCATCACCAAAAACCTTACCCGAATCAGTTGATATATATCTGTGGGCTTCTTCCAAAACGAGATTGACAGGGAATTTATTCCTTTCTTTTGCTTTTCGCAATTTTTCAAAAATCATTCTCGATAGTACACATGATATGACTTCAACAGCCTCATCATTGGCTGAATTTAAGTCGATTGTCGCTATTTGCGATTTTTTCTTGTTGTCACCAACTCCAATAAATTGATTGATAAAATCATTATATTCCGTATCTGAATCATTTTTAGTAAGAAAATTGAAGTCTCCTCTATCCTTTACGCTTTTAAATCTTGTCATCAGTGAGGAGCAATAATCTCTAATTTGCCTATTCCCATAGGATTCTTCAAAAAGGATAGCAATATCTAATGCCTCTTCTAGTTTGTTGAAGGAGAATTTTTGATTTGGCTGATAAGTAGGTAAACTAAAATCGTCTGATAAAAGCGTATAATTACCATCGTCGTCTTTTTGTTCCAAGTAATCATGAAGATATTTTATGCCTTTCATTTCCCCGAAATGAATAAAAAGGCAGTTTTCTATTGTACAATTTACATTAGATACTCCATTGTGAAACTGGCCATTAGTACATTTAGTCGATAAATTTATTTCTTCGGTATTAAATTTTTGCAGAATTGATTTAATCCTATCTTTTTTTGAAGGGCTACTTGTTTCGTCTCTCAATATTTGAGTAATGCAAGTTGCCAAGATATGATTCCGTATGTTACCGACACCCTCATTTTTGCTAAATAGAACGGCGAGGGCAAGTGCATTTCTCAGTATTGGCAATTGCGTTCGCTCACTTGCTTGCAATAACAGTGCCCATTCGTCAATATTTAGAAACCAATGTGGCAGTATAAATTTCACCGTTTTCTCTTCACCTTTTTCATCAATTTCGTCAATAGTAAAATTCTTGACTTCTATATTATTGTTATTATCCGAAATCTTGCTGAACGCTTGGCTATATTCACCATTTACATCAAAAAAGATAAAAGTGCTACCGACTGCACTATAATCATTGTATTTATATAATGTCTGTAGCATAGAAGCAATGGTACAGGATTTACCACTACCGGTATTTCCCAACACGGCGGAATGACTCCCAAAGAATTTATCTATGTCAATTTTAACATCATAGTCTGGAAATATGCTTGATTGTCCTATTGGCAACGAAATATAACGGTTTTTGCATTGGCAATTTTCTTTTTTACATTCCTCTGTATTTTTACAACTCTTTTCAAAGGTTTTATTCGTTTTGAAAATTATATCCAGTTCTTCCTCCTTTATATAAAGGACATCCGAATACAAAGTGGGATATACGCTAACACCAAAATCAAATTTTTTATTGTTAATTGTACCAATCGGTATGACTTCTAAAAATTTACCCGTTTGGATTTTACTCAAAATTTGTTCGGTAGGATTAGAAAAAGGAACATTCAAGTCTTTCTCCCGTACTCCTGAAACTTCCGAAACCAAATAGTAGTTTTGATATGGGACGATTACATAGCTATTCAATTGAGCAAAATAATGAATATCATCAAATCCACTCACGTTGAAGTTCTCCAACCCACTCAACAACTCTACTGAAAATCGGTCAGAATTAATTGCAACAACTTTCCCGATAACTCGCTGTTTATCCTCCTTTGTCATTGTAGTAGATTTTTCAAGTTATTTATGGTCATCTCCATTTTTTCGTCTAAATCTTCGTTTGTCAAATCGGGTAATACTTCATCAACAAACCTTTTGAAGAAGTGTAGAGGGATATAATGTTCGTCATCTTTGGGGAATTCTTCGCCAATTATCCAGATTCTAGGGTCGTCCAACTTTTTTAGTTCGCCTATTTTATTGTATTCGGTCGGCTCTCCTATGACAATCAGTCTAAACGAAGGAATTGTAAACGCCTGAAATATGAGATTGTTAATATGTTCATCGCTGAAGCTGTAACCTATTGTGACGAGAATATTGTTATTGACCATTAACTTTCTTTGAAACTCGCGAAACAAATCAGAGTATGGACTCCCTAAGCTAGCGTTATACTTTAATGGAGTAGGGTGTATCATAATAGTAGCCTCACCCTTTAATTTATCGAAGGAAGCTTCTTGTATTTCCCTAACCTTAAATAGTTTATTTTCCCCTTCTGCTTCAATCCAGTTTACAGAACCGTGTATTTTGTATAGATAGAAAAAATTATCGATAACACTCCATTTCGACTGAGATAAATCCATTTTTTCAGCAAGAGCATAATTGAAAATTGTTGGATTGAAAAATTTGCAAATTCCACCTGTAAAACCATTCACATAATGTATTCCTAATAAGTCCATTGCTTTTTCGGAATATAAGTCATAGTTTGTTGTGAAAATACTCAATCTTGGCAAAGTAGAGTTGCGCGAGAGTAATTTTCTATAAAATTGTTTGTATATATTCAATACTGGTTCATCCTGTTTGCTCGTTACATTATCTTCATTGAGCATTTTTCCCAGAATAAAATTCCTCGCTTCAATAATGATATGATTTATTTTGCCAGCAGTATCTAATTGTTCAAACTCGCTTTTAGTTTCCTCCTCTTGTTGTTCTATATCTACCTCACTTGCGTTATCAGACTCTGGTTGCTCAATTTTCGAATGATAAAAAGATAAGCTATGCAAGGTAGATAAAAAAGATTCAAGATTAGTCGCGAATATTTTTGATTCTACATCTATTAGTAGTTCTTTCTTTAACCACCCCTTTGCTTCTTGAAATTTTGGCAAACCGTAAAATTCTTTTGCAAGCGGAGCCATTACCGGGATTCCTATCTGTTGGTAAATATCCTCTTCACCTTCTTTATTTTGCTTGATTTCACAAGAAGAACAACCACTGCCTAATAGGAATGATAAATTTTTATTGTCAAGCACTTTCAAAAAAGCTTCCTTTATTTTACTTGGCTTTGAATTATCTCCAAACTCAATAGCTGGTGTTTCATCCGAAGGCAAGATATTCTCTTTTCCTTTATAGAAAAATGTGCTCATATCAATTTCTTTTAATTTGTTCTAATACAATATTTATTGCCTCTCCAGCTAATTCATTTTCGTCAGAAATAACTGCAAAAAGTTTATCTGCAAGCCAAAGACTTAGAAGAGTATCCGAATCAACCTCAAAAAGCTTAGCCAGCTTAACTACTTGTTCCCTCTTTGCAATGCGATCCCCACGCTCTATCTTACAATATAACGCATTATCCATTTCCAGAGCAGCGGACACCTGCCTCTGTAATAACTGTTTTTCTTCGCGCAACTGGCGTATTTTTTCTGCAAACAACATTCTTGCAAGTATTTGACTTGACACAATCTGACAAAAATACTAAATATTTGAGAAACAGAGGTAGTATCTTGCAAAAAAAAAATCAATTAAGACAGCTCCCCATTCATATTCTTTTCTTTTTTCAATTGGTAAACACCTCTTCTATGGAAAGAATAAAGAAGCCAGCACTTTTAGGAGATTTACTCTTTTCGGGACGAAAAAGAAGAAATTTTCTAAAACCGCTTGCGGCTTGGTGTTGGCGTTTTATTCTTGGAATATACCTTTGTTTGCCAAATGAAATAAGGGACATTAACAGATTCTTTTGCCTTTCTTCTTTTTCTTCAGCTTCCGTAGCGGTTGTTCGTCTTCGGGATTGTTGCTAATATCTGCGGCTGTAGGTAAGAAAGAGAACAATCCGCCCAAATCGCTCGATTGATTTACTGATTTATTGGTTGATTGATTTACTGACATACTGACTTGCTGTTGTACTGACGTACTGAAGTCAGTTTCGGATGCTTGTTTATTGTCGCTGAAACCTTTCTTTATCTCATTATCAGAGACGATTTTTTCTTCCTGCATTTGTAGTTTCTCAGTAATACTACCGTTTTTCATCGTGTTGCAGTACGTAAAGGTTTCAGGTAGTTGCCGATCGTATCCGAATAGCTTATCAAAACCTTTCTCTACGTTCTCAAACAAAGCTGTGCGGTCGAATCCGCCTTTAATTGCTCCTTTCTTGGTGTTGCGATGATTGGTAAGCGGACTTATTTTCACTTTGTTTGATTGGTCTTTCCGGCTGACAATCAAATGGCAATGCATATTCAGTTTGTTGTCGGAACGGGAGCGGTCGAAATGGATTTTTCCGTAGAACTTTATATCTTCGGTGGATAATCCTTTATTGAAATTCCTGGCATACTCTGGAATGAATACTTCCCGAATATATCGCTTCATGGCTTCGGCTTGTTCCTGTTCGGAGTTTCCCAACGATAACAATTCCTTTTCGGAAGGGTTGACGTGGATAGCGTAGAATTTGGCATCGGTTTTTAGTAACTGCCCGATATTCTTGTCAATATCCTCAATTACCTGCGCTTTATATAGGTTGTCGTCTATCAGGTTGAAGAAGCCTTCGGTATAAATACCTTTCTCCATTCGCCCCATATCTTCATGTTCTAAATAATTTGCCAACTGGCGGCAACCTCCAGCATTGTTGTATGTGCCTTTTGACGGTGGCGGGAAGTCAATATTCATATTTTATGCGCTATTAATCAGTTCAATGATTTCGGCTTTGAGATTATCTTTCCGTTTACCGTCCATTACACCGCAAGAAGCCAGTTCTGCGTATAGAGATAGCACACTCAGGAGTTTTTCGGTATAACGCTTTTGAAGTTGCGACAATGAGTTTATGGATTTAGTATTGCCATCCATGATTCGGGATTGGTTGTTTATCACCTCTGCTTGCCTTCCGAAATGCTCATCCAGTTTTCGTAGAACCTGTATCAGTATCTCTTTTGAATTTTTGTTTTCCTCCTCTAACTGCTCTGTAAGCGATTTGACAACCAAATCAAACTTGGTCGCAATTGAATGGGTCGCCCGAATCATCGGATTCAGCTCTTTTTCTTCAAAATGGCGGATAAAACGTATCAGGTCATCCTGCCGCTTGTTGATTTTTGCCAGTTCCGTTTTAACTGATTCCGGCGGCTCGGACGGATTGATACAAGCCTTATCCATATACTCGAAAGCGAGCTTCACGATCTCTCCTTTTTTCAGATTGTACCGCTTGCAAAGTTTATCTATCTGGCGATTGGTACTGTGATCAATTCCAATCGTCGTTAATGCTGTTTTATTCTTATTTTGTGCCATATTATAACTCTTTTATAAGAATTCATTTTATTAATCGCTTAATCAATAGGATATTAGCTATTTTATTTATACGAGTCTTTATAAAACTCGCTTTTAATATCTTGCTGATTAACAGCAAGTAACCCCGTAGGGCAAGGGGATAAAACAGGACTTGTCCAGTTCCCTCTTGCTACATTGCTCGCGAACAGTGAGCCATTAGAATGAAAGCTTAAACTCGACGGCTTTCAGCATTCAAAGTGATAAAATTAAACATCACTTTGAGGCGGTCGCCAATCATGCCACCATAGAACTCATCGGACGCAAGTGTAGCAAAAGTAAAGTTTGTAGTGCCATGTGTTACGACTCCAACGTCACTTCTCAAACTTAACAATTCGGAAATAGGTCGGCTAATGTTTCCATAATCCTGAACTGTTTTGGATTCCCTCCCAAATTCATCAATGATTAATGGTCGCCGGACAAATACGCTTGGCGACTGCTTTACAATTTGCTCCTGCAATTCCACAGACTTGATAAACGTAAACAAAGGCTGATTCAAAAAGAACCTTCTCGAAATATGATTATGTAACAATGAATATGTCTCCAGTAGAATAGTTTTGCCACAACCATATTTCCCTTGCAGCATGATGCCCTTATTCAAATCTCCGGAGAATGCAGAATCGTTGATTACGTAGCAACAGAGTTGCTCTATCATAGGTTCGTTGTTTTTGTCAATAACAAAATCTTTAGCTTGATTGCGGTTGTGCAAACAAATTGTACCAAATTCGCAAAACAAACTCCGAAAGTCAGCATAAGCCAGCGGCAAAGGCAAACGTTGTCGCCGAATCTTTTCTTTTTCATGGGCGACCATCTCTTGAGCATCTTTCTGCAATGCCTGAAAGAATTGTTGATTCGTCGAAATCACTTCCCGTAAAGACTGAGCCTTTCCTTTTTCCATAAGAATTTGTATTAGAGTTTTTGTCTTTAGTCTTTATATTGTAGGGAGGAAGTTTAAGGTCGGACTTAGGTGCTAAAATCTGATACTTAGTTTTAACCCTATGTCCGCCCCCTGAAACATAATCCAACAAACCGGCTACCTTTAGTCGGTCGCGTGAAGTCTTCAGAACATCCAAAGATATATTCGCATTGGCCGCTAATCGTTTGTTGGAACACTCTATCCATTCCGCCCAATAGGAGCGGTTAGCCAAATGAATCAAGAAGAAATACAATCGAGTATCATTTCCGCTGAAGTTCTCCTGTTCGTCCACTCGCCAGAAATTGGCTAATAAGTCGAACAGGTTCATCTTTGTATGTTTTTACGCTTATTATATTCCGCCTCTGCTTCGGATTCTATCTCCAGCAGGGTTTTCTTTTTGCCTTTAGTGATCCATTCCAATAGTTCCTCCTCAAAGAAATAGAGCTTCTTGCCATTCTTATAGCAAGGAATCATTCGTTTGCGAACAAGAGCATACACGGTAGGTTTCGCTTTGCCGATAATCCGGCAAGCTTCTTCAATGTCAATCGGGATTCGTTTCTGAGGAACAATAGAAACTTGCCCCTTTTCTACTAATGATTTGACCTCAGCCAGCTCGCTGACTAAATGTGCTACTGCCTTGGGCAGGTTTTCAAAAGAAATTTCATTTACTTCCATAACTGTTGATTTTAATTGTTACGGTGCAAATAAAAATAGTGTTTCTGCGGTGTCTAGACGACACTAGAGAAACACCTTGGAAACACTAAAAGTGCTGATATTTTTTGGTTATTGGTAGATGCAAATCATAAAAAAGATAAAAGTATGGTTATTGGTTTTAATTGCCAATTGTTCTATGCGCTCGACCTATCCCACTAACAGATTCTCCCATTATCATCATTCTTCTTATTGCAATTTCTGTATATCCCCAATCAACAACATCATGTTCGTAGCCTATCTTTTTCAAAATAAGCATAGTGGATAGCATTATCAAACGATTACAGACAAGATTCAATAATTCATCATCCGTTAATGACTTGAAAAAATCTGTCGTCGGTGTAGGTAAAGAACCATGCAGAAAACGATTTCTGCACGATATACAGTATAGATCTTCTTCATCTAAATTAATGCTCAGAGCCCCAAAAGGGGAGCCTAGTTTCGAAGAGTTTGACCGTTCATTTATTTTACCCAATTTGCTATCTAAGGAATCGTATGTAGATTTTGTCACTTTCCCTTTGATTTTTTTTAGTGCTTTTTTTAATTCATATTTTAGTTGACTACTGATTTCCGTATCTTCTATTAACGGTTTAGCAATTTTATCTTTAGGTACAATTACATTGGTAATAGTTTCTAATGCAACTGCAGCCAGACATCCTTTAGGTAAACCATTTATATTACTGGCTTGCGTAAGTAATATACAGGAGCGAAGTAATTCTTCATTCTCATACAGCAACTTTACAAGATATGCGAATTGATCAGAATTCAAATGCAATTCTTCTCGAGAGATATCTTGATATGAATGATTGTCTAGTAGAGGCCTTTTTGTATGTATTGTCTCATTAAAATTTTCATAACGATAGGTTAAGGTATCTTTCTTCCCCTTTTGCATAGAAAAGAAATAAGCACTATCAGCAATATAAAAACCAGAGATTAGAGAAAATGCTGCTCTTATTGCATTAATAATGTGTAGAAAATCATCATGATTAATTGGATCATTTGTTTTGAATACAAAGTATCCAAAGTTATCTTCGATTCTTACATGAAAAAACAATATTGTTCGATTGTCAATTTTTATTTTAACGCAATTTTTCCACGAAGAATTTTGATCCTTACTCGTTGTCATATCATAAAATACACCACAAGAATAAGCCTTGAATTCATCACAATCATATCGATAATAAGCTGATTGTTTGGAGTTTTTCCATTTATTATCATCTAAATCTCCTCGAAATGCATTGATTTTTATAGATGCTTGTTTTATCCCTTCTCCAATTGATTGTTTGAATGCGGTAACATCTGTATTGTTTATTAATATTCTAACTCCATGTGTTGCGAGTATTGCTGGCTTCTCAAAGAAATAATCCATTCTGAACTTATCTTCCCATTCTGGAAGCAAATTAAAATGAACTAAAAACTCCCCATTACTCTCTCGGAGCATATTTGCATCCATTATTACATTATCTATAGCTGTCGCAAGTTTAAAATCAACCTTCCCAGATTCAAATAATGAGATTAGTTTTAATGCAGCATTGTCATCTTCAAAAATAGTGTCACTTATCTGTTGAAATTTGATGGTTCTCTCATCCATTTTTTGTCTATTGTTATGTTAAAATCTCCTGTATCTTGATTACTCCCTTCAATTCATCATCCTTCAAATGCCGTTTGATACTTTTCTCTTCTACTCCCTTGAAAACATCAGGAAAAACGTTTTTTAGGAAGTTAGCAATATCCATCTGATTTCTTGGCTTGAAGTAGTTCCAGATATTCCACCCGAAATGGCGGAGGTCGATGGCTGTCAGTTCTTTAACTTTAACCGGCTTCAATTCTCTCTCTTCTAACTTGTTCATGTATGCACGGACATTCCGGCAAAGAACATTAAGGTCTTCATCGGAAAGATAAAGAGCAAAAGATTTTCTAGTATAGTCCAGAGCGACATCCAGTATTTCTTCTTGTTCTTTGGCTATGTTTTTCTGCTGTTCGTTCCGAATATCGTCTAAAGAGACATTCGATTCCGGTATATCAATTTCAAATTTCTTTTCTTCTATCTGTGGTTCAGCAACAATCTGAGAAACTTGTCTTTGTTCTATCTTCTTGCGGAAATAGGGGATCTTTGCCAATCCGTTTCCGATCCACGGCAACATTATATTTTGAAGTGCCACATGGATACTTAAATATACTACCGCCTGAATAGCCAATATCACAATAAAGACGATGAAAGCTGTAAAACTATCAAAGCCAACCGAAACAGTAAACATGCGTGCCAATGTTGCAATGACCAGAGCCGTACAAGCGACAATCACGTATAATATAATGTATTCCAGAATGTTGTTTTTCATGATTCTGTATCTTTAAGAGTGTTCAACTGAATCGCTTGTGCCGCTTTGCTTTTCTTTTCATCCACAACTTTTGCGTAAATCTGGGTAGTTTTTACATTGGTATGCCCCAACATCTTGCTAACAGTATAAATATCTGTACCACTGGATAATTGGAGGGTCGCATATGTGTGCCGAAAGCAATGAAATGTAATCCGCTTCGTGATTCCGGCGGCTTCTATCCAACGTTTCAATGGTTTGGAAATCCACGCAGGATCGGGTAAATCTTCGAAGACAAGTTGTTCCGGCTCACGAGGTTTGCCACACAAATCAAGTGCCTGTTGCGAAATAGGCATATATTCCACACCTTTTGTTTTTTGTTGTGTGAAATGCAATTGCGCTTGGTCGCCATTCATGCTGATTTCTTTCCATCGTAATTTCTGAATATCACAATGTCGTAATCCGGTAAGAGCAGAAAACAATGCTGCGCGTTTAAGAACATCGCGTTCGCATGGTGTACCAGCAAGAATGTTAAGTTCTTCAACGGTCAAATATTCACGCCTTGACTCCTGTTCTGGTATGCCTTTGATTTTCGCTGACAAGTCTGTTGTCAAGTATCCATCTATGAAAGCTTGCTTTAATGCCGCCTTGAAAATAGAGAAGTAGGTTACGGCAGTATTGCGAGAAATAGTTCCGCTTTTATTCCCTCCGCAGGGAGCAGACAACAGATATAACTTAAAATCTTCGGCAAAGCGATTGTCGATTTTGGCAAAAGGCAATGTGTCTCCAGCGAAAAGCTTTATTAATTCGTAGGTTCGTTTCCAGTTTACACGGATAGAGTCCGAACTTTGTGCGTGGCGTTTCTTTGCTGTGGCGTTAAAATACTCTATGAAATTCTGTTGCGCACGCTCTTTTTGTTCCACTTGTGCACTTTCTGTATCACTATATAGGTCAGTATTGTCGTATTCTCGTTGCCGAAGCTTACGGATTCCATCTGCATACAGCATCGTTTCTTGGTCTTTCTCACTTCGGCAAACGATTATTCCATTATCATCACGTTTGGGCTTGTAGGTTTTTGTTCCGTCTGCATCGGTGCGGGCGGTGCGCTTCTTATCCCATTCAACCGTAGTAATACAACGATTCAAGTATTCACGAACACGCTGTGGTGTTTGCTTGCCGGGAACATAAACCGGATAGCTTTCAATATAAACATACCACTCTTTAGTGTCTTCCGCCTTACGAAGCCGAACAGTAACTTTTGTATTGGAGAGTTGTTTCATGTGGTATATTGTTATTGATTATACAAATTATCTATTTCAGTTTTTGGAGCGTAAACATAGTTACCAATCTGTCGAGTTGGAATAGAGTATTTACGGATATGCTTATATACAGTGCTATCCGATATGCCGAACTTTTTGGCAATCTCGCCGATTGTATAACAATCTTGCGGTTCAAGACTATAAAGCTTTGTTGTCAGTTTCTCCTTTTTAAGAGGTGTTTGGCGAATAGGAAACATTTCCTCTATCGCTGCTCGGTCAATCCGAACAAGACGAGCCCCTAAGTTGATAGCAGGAATTCGCTTTTGCCGAATAAGGCGATAGAGCGTACTCTTGGCAACACCGAAAAGCGCAATTGCTTCAGGAACGGAAATATAGAGACGGTCATCTGGTATTTTAGCTACGACCGCTTGCTTTTCTTCTTCTTTTCGCTTTTGCCGTTTCTTTTCACGATATGCTGCATTACCGCACGTTTTAGAGCAATAAACAGAATCAACCGTCTTCGGAACGAAAGGCTGTCCACACACTGCACATTGTTTCTGAATCTTATTCATCGGTATCTTTATCGCCATTTAAGTACTCATTAGTAGTCATAAGTGCTCATAAGTTCCACTTCATCACTAAATAAGTTCCGGTACAATAATGGTACAAATGTATGATAAAAAACTATCAAAAACAATAGCTATTTACAAATGCATAAAAATAAAAATCCCCGTAAACTATTTGTTTACAGGGATTTTATATTAGTTATTGATTATTTCTAATCGTCTTTTATTTCACCTCTTCGAAATCCACGTCGGTAACGTCGTCACCCGACTTTTTGCTGTCCTGTGCGGACTGTTGACCGGCATCAGCGCCCGGCTGTGGGCCGGCCTGCGCATTGGAGGCATTGTA
>Ga0265294_10003556_pt1 | contig 19879 bp, 16 predicted proteins | sample MunlanPumphouse3_FD_192504 | JGI IMG/M metagenome (GOLD analysis project Ga0265294, IMG submission 192504) | Groundwater microbial communities from a municipal landfill in Southern Ontario, Canada - Pumphouse #3 | ecosystem: Environmental > Aquatic > Deep subsurface > Groundwater | place...
CTGTACGATATCTTCTAAACAACAATTTTTCTGGTCGTCTGTTTTTAATTACTTTCTTACATGCGTCAATAATTTTTTTTCTGTCTTCCTCGTATATTCGCTGTAAAATTACTTTTGAATCTTGTAAGAATGTCTCTTTGTTATAACCCATTATATCATAATAAGCATTATTTACTCTAAGAGCAATTAAGTTTTCTTTGTGAAACTCATAAACTCCAACACCACTAGCAATATTATCCAAGAAATATGTCAAGATAGGGTTACCACTAAAAAACGCGCCTAAATCAAACTGATCGGCAACTAATTGAATTGGCGCTTCATTCGTTTGTATTTTAGGATTTGTTTTAATAAACTTATCAAATTGATCAACTGGCAATGGTGGAGAAATTAAATATCCTTGAATTCTATCACAACCAATGCTCTTCAAAAAATGCAATTGTGTGATTTTCTCTACACCCTCAGCTATAACTGGATTATCCAACCATTTTGCCATTCGCACAATAGAAATTAAAATACTATCAGCGCGATTAGATTCTTTAACCCCTTCTAAAAATTTCATGTCCATTTTAATAATGTCAATCGGTATTTCTTTTAATGCGTTTAAAGATGAATATCCGCTGCCAAAATCATCCATCATAATTTTAAAGCCTTGTTTTTTCATTTTACTAAGCGTTGCCAGTAATTGTACAGGATTGTCATTATAAGCCGTTTCGGTAATTTCAAAACGCAATAAATTATGATCTATTTCATAACTGTCAACTAACTCAACAGCTTCTTCACATAAAAAAGAATTATATAAACTCAAACGAGAAACGTTAACAGAGATAGGAATCAACTGTAGATTATCGTTTTTTCTTTTTCGAAGATAACGACACGCTTCTTCCCAAATATAAAAATCTAGTTTGGAGATAAATCCATTTCTCTCAAAGACAGGGATGAATACCGCAGGACTAATCACACCTTTTTGTGGATGAATCCATCTTGCCAATGCTTCAGCACCAATAACTTCATTTCTTACAAGACTATATATCGGTTGTAAATAAATCGTGAATTCATGATTTTCTATAGCCACCATCATTTCACTGATTATTTCCCGTTCTTCTACAAGGCTTAATCGCAATTTATCGTCGTAATAAGCAAAATTTCTTACAAAATTGCTCTTTATCGTTTGCATTGCTAATCCAGCTCGGTCACACATTTGTTCCACAGCAATATTTATATCATCTATTTCATATATTCCAGCAATGATTCTAATCTGATTCCTAAGTTGTAATTGTCCTATACTATCTTGTATATCTTTTAAAATTTTCTCTACATCAAATAAATCATTAGGAAAACATGTTACAAAGTGATCAGCTTCCGCTCTTGCATAAGTTCCCTGACCAGATAAAGTACTAGCCAAACGATTTGCAATAATTCTTAAAATTGTATCTCCTGTTTTAATACCTAATAAATCATTAACAATTTTAAATTGTTCAATGTTCCATAAAACTAGGCTATATTTTTTTTGAGGGTAAGCTTTCAACATCTCATATGTTGCATTACAAAAGGCTGTTTTGTTGTAAATACCAGTCAACAAATCATAATTAGCACGATACTTTAACTCGTCTGTTGTTTTTTGTGTATGTTCTTCTTGTGCTTTTTCATTATTAATATCCAAAAAAATACCGTACACCAAAACTCCATTGTTTCCTTCACTAATTTTTTCTGCGTTCAAACGAACCCAATTGATACCAGCATTGCCTTTGACAAATCTAATATCTATTTTCGTGTCTGTTCTTTCTAAACTAGCTTCTTTTAAACATTTTCTAAAATTTTCAATATCTTCACTATGCACGTATGTTAGCAACGTTTCACTTGGCATGTTATGAATTTCTTCTTTTCTTAAACCCATTAACTTTGATAATGTACCATTGCCATAAAGGAGCTCTAACCCTTCATTTAATGCAAAAATAGCAATACCACAATTAAGATTTTCAATTATCATTGCCAATTGAGAAGATGTTCGGGCCAATTCAACTTCTGCACTTTTTAGTTTAGTAATATCAGTCAATAAAACCAATACCACTGGATTTATAGTTTCATTATTTTTTATTGGTGTTCCTTGAGCATAAAACCATTTTATTTCATCCTCTTTGATGGTTGCACGAAAATCAAAAGAAAAAGGTGCATTGTCTTTCACCGCTTGCAATAACTGTTCTTTAACAAACGCTTCATCATCAAAAAAAATATATTTCGCAATATCTGCCTGTGTATTTCGGTGATAGTTTTCTTCACTATAACCACTAAAATTAAAAAAACCTTTGTTTACATATAGACATCGAAGGATTTCTCCTACTTCAAGCAGCAATACTCCTCCAGTTACATTATCCATAATTGTTTGTAGCTGATTTTGTGCTTTCTTTTCTCTAATAATATCTACTACTTTATTATAGACATTTTCAAACATAAATGGTTGATATATATGGTCAGTAATTCCAAAATCAAGCAATTCTTTTTCTTCATTGCTATCTTTTTTATTAATGATTCCGAGCAAAGGAATATCTTCTTTTTTTATTATGTCCAACAAATTTTTATTCGTTTTATTATTACTAATAAATACATCACTAACTAAGATGATTGCTAAATCTTCTTTGCTGTTACTGATTAAATCTTTTATTGAATTTTCATCATTTGCAAATAAAATATCAAATTCGTCTACAAAAAGCTCTTTTAAAAAAAGAGATTTTTGATAATCTTTATCAATAATCAGAATAATTTTTTTAAGATTCATTCACTTTCCTCTTTACTTTTATATTATTATCCCCTAATAATAAAGTAAGCATTCCAAAAACATAATCTAAAGTTGTTCGCTTTTTTAAAAAAACACTACAAGCATAATTATATAATACAAAAACTGAAAAGACAACGCTTTTTTAGAATAAAGTAAATTATAAAAAATATACCCAATCATATAAAAAGTTCTAACGATTATCCTTAGAACTTTTTTTACTTGCTTATGAAATTTTATCACAAATGAATACTGTTAATTATTGTATCCCCAAATGATAGGAGCATCACTACCACTTGAATTTAATTGGCTAAACTTCTCGCTCCATCCCAATGGTCTTGAATCTACTTGACAATATATGGTTAAATCATTACATCCTGAAACTATAGAATCAGTAATTGTTACAACACTACTAGGAATAAAAAGCGTTCTTAAAGCACTACAATATTCAAATGCTCCAAAATCAATCTTGATAACTGTCGTTGGAACTGTGATATTAGTAATACTTGTTGCTCCAGTAAAAGCATAGATTCCAATTTCAGTAATTCCTAAAGGAAGCGAGATGCTCGTTAGGCTTGAGCAATAAGCGAATGTCCAAGCATCAATTGCTTGTAGATTTGTAGAAAGAGTGATGCTCGTTAATCCACTACATTCATTAAATGCCCCTTGGCCAATAGTAGTAACACTATTGGGAAGCGAAATCGTCTTAATCTTTGCACAATTTCTAAATGCTTCCTCTCCTATTGTTGTTAAACTTTGGGGAAAACTAACAGTCACTAAATTATCGCAATCATGAAAGACGCTATTTTCTAATTCTATAATTCCTTGAGGAATATTTACCGAAACTAACGAGTCACAATCCGCAAATGTTCCTTTTTCAATTTTAGTAAGTGTGTTTGGCAATGTTAAATTTTGCAAGCTTGTACATGAGTAAAAAGCATAGTCATCAATGGCAATGATTCCAATAGGAAGATTTATTGCTTGTAAGGAATCACAATAGCTAAACGCAAATTCACCAATATATTTAATACTATTTGGCAAGGTTACGCTAATAATATCAGTATTTCCATTAAATGCATCATTAGCAATTCTAACTACCTGTCCCGAACCATTTACTCCATCATTATAACTAGCTGGTATCGTAATGTTTTGTTCGTTTCCTGCATAACCAACAACACTATATCCATAATATGTATATTCGATAATAAATTGAGAAGTTCCATCATCTTGTTGATACCATTTAGGATATAATTTAAAATTAGAAGTGACATAAGTGTCAAAATGATATTCTGTAGCTAAAGCACTATCCAAATACCATCCATCAAAAAATGCTCCTTCTTTTTGCGGGTCTATGGGTCTCATTAAATATGTTCCATCAACAACCTCAGTTGTAGAAATATCTCCAAAATTGACTGTATGAATAACCGCTAAGTAAATTTCCATTTCCGTTGTTTTATCTTTATAATTCACGAGAATATAATAATACCCTGGTGATTTAAGGCGTTCTTGATCTTCTCCTGAAATCATACTTTTTTCAAATGGAATTACTTCACTTTTACCATCTACATAATTAACCTTTATTTTGATATCTGCTAATGTAAAAGCATCAATATCATACATAATTTTGTCTATAACCACTTCAATACTATTCACATCTTTTGTTGGTTTGCAACCCGTAAATAATAACAACCCTAATAAAGCAAAAAACACAGTATAGATTTTTTTCATATTCCCTCCATATCAAAATCCATTACTATAACTAACAAAAAAACCACATAGTGGTTTGTTGGTATTTTATACCTGCTTTCATCTAGAAACAACCATAAAAATTCGACCTATAATTTTTAATACTCTCTATCTAATAAAATGATAACATACAACAAAGATCTTTGCAATATTCTCCTTATTATTTTTGCTTTATAACATAAAAGTTTCCATGTTGATTAAACATAGAAACTAGTTTCGTCTATTTTAAATAAAAAAATGGCAGGGCTATCTGGATTTGAACCAGAGAAATGACGGAGTCAAAGTCCGTTGCCTTACCGCTTGGCTATAGCCCTACAACCTATTATAAAAAGCACAAAAGATACTTTCTAGACTTTAAAAAATAATGGTGGTGGGGAGTGGATTCGAACCACCGAACTCGGAGAGAGTGGATTTACAGTCCACCGCGTTTAGCCACTTCGCTACCCCACCAATTATAAGCAGTTTTTAAACTGCTTTATTATTTTACTATAAATGAATATGAAATGCAAGACTTTTTTGCTTTTTCAGACTATAAATAATGAACTTATAACCGTGGTAAGACTTTTATTAATACTTGTAAGTTATCTCGCATAATTGATAAATAGTTTTTACCCACCTTTAGTTCGTTTGTTGTTATTGTTCCTAAATGGTGTAATTCTTCTTCTTCTGCATTTAAATTTGTTAAGTACTGATCAAATAGCGCTGATTTGGTTTCGTTCTTTGAAGCAATAATATATTTAATACCCAACTCCTTAGCTTGATTAATTTTTGCTATTAATGTTGCTGGGTCAACTTCATTGCTTTCATTATCGCTACGCAATTTAATCCGATTAATTCCATAACGAAATGTCCAATAGGCATAAGCATCATGATCCACCATGATTGTTTTACTAGTAATCATTTCGTCAGCTAACGCTTCAACATATTCATTATGAAGTGCTTCTAGCTCCAAAATTAAGGCTTCAGCATTGTTCGAAAATTCTTCGCTATATTCAGGATAAACAACAATTAATTCTTGTAAGACTGTATTAGTAATCCCAACCAATGAAAGCGGATCAAGCCAAACGTGCGTATCATATATGTGTGTATCAATGTCGCTTTCTTCTTCTTTGCTATGAGTATGTGTTCCATCCATCTCAACAAGTTGTAATCCATCTGTTACTTTTACTGTTTTCAAATCCCGAAAAGTCGTTGTTAATGCGTTTTCAATAAAAGGTTCTAATCCTAATCCAATATAAAATAGAATATCACAATCAGCAATCGCTATTATTTGTTTGGGATATGGTTCATAATCATGGACTTCTCCCCCACGCGGATAAACAGACTTAACAGTTTTTTTATCTTTTACAATTTCCTTCGCAACAAATTCAATTGGGTAAACAGTTGTGTAAATATCTGCTTCATCACTAGATTTACATCCAGCAATCACAAAAACTAGTCCTATCAAAATAAAGAAAAATAGTGTCTTTTTCATATCTATCTCCTATAAAATTACTATTTTATAATTTCTTTAAAGTTTTCTTCAAAATCCAAAAATCTTAAAACCTTCATTCCATAACTATTATCAACGGGATTTACAATTGCTAATTCGCTTTCGTTTAAATATTTAAAAATTGCTTCTGTGTCTGGATATATCAAAACCAGCTTAACAACCCTTTTTTCGCTATGATAGTCGCACATCAAATAAGGTATCAATTCATTCATATAGCGCATATTAGGATAGCTTCTCCCCAATCGCTTTCCTCCCCATCGTAAGCACCAAGTATTACGAGCATTAATTGTAACTGATGAATTACTTGGAATAATTATTTTTTTAACATATATAACTATTTTATCGTTTTCTATCAAGTAATCATGTTCTTCTTTATATACCGAAGAAAAATTCATATTATGTTTATGAGCGACTTCTTGTAAATGCCCAACGATGATTTCATTATTCTTTTTATTATTCAAAATTGTAGCAACAAAAAAGACAATCATTCCCAAAAATAAGATGCCACCAGTAATAATCCATTCCATTTTTTTCACCTGTTCATACTCCCTAAAATTATATCATATTTTGCTCAGAAGATAAACTTTTTATTTAGTTTTTTTATTATTCATGATATAATCATTTTGGAGGAAGATTATGACTACTTTTGAATTTATAATACTTATTGTTTTTATTGGCCTTTTTATATCTAATATCGTATTAATCAGTGTCTTTTTACATGCTTTTATGAGATACATGAAAAATAGTAAGGAGGGCAAAAAAGAATATTATGAATTGTTGAACCGAGAAATTGAAAAAGATAGCATCGTTTTCTTAGGAGATTCATTAACAGAATTTTATCGAACAGATGAGTTTTTACGAGAGTTTAACATTTACAACCGTGGGATTGCTGGTGATACTACCGATGGTGTTTTGGATCGACTTGAATCCAATGTTATTATGATGAAACCCAAAAAAGTTTTCTTACAAATTGGAACAAATGATTTGAACGAAAACAAAAAGCCTCTTTACATTATAAACAATATTAAGAAGATTATTTCTAAATTAAAAGAAAAACTACCAAATACAAAAATATATCTGCTTTCATTATATCCAATCAATTCCAAAGCCATGGCTATTAGTAAAATTATCGTAGGTCTTCGAAAACAAACTGATATAGAAATGATAAATAGTGCACTTGTAACCTATGCAAAAGAAATGAACATTACCTATATTGATGTTTTCCCTCATCTCCTTGATGAAGAAAATCGTTTAAAGAAGGAGTTTACAGTTGAAGGCTTGCACATATCCCTTGATGGTTATTGTGCAATAACAAATTTATTATATCAATATGTTGAAGAATAATTTATAAGTATTATTTGTAAATTATTTTTTTTATGCTATAATATATAAAAGAAATATGAGGTGAATATAAATGGCAGATGAATTAAATTTAAACGATCAGGAATTAGTCCGCCGCCAAAAAATGGAGATGCTCCGAGAAATGGGAATTGACCCCTTTGGCAGTGCTTTTAAAAGAACAACAAATTCCTTTGAGTTGAAAACAAAATATAAAACAGCTACGAAAGAGGAATTAATAGAATTGAATCTTTTTGCCACTGTTGCTGGACGAATTATGACAAAACGATCTAAAGGTAAGGTTGGTTTTATGCATATTCAGGATAAATTTGGACAATTACAAATCTATGTTCGTAGTGACCATTTAACAGAAGATGAATATGAACTTTTTAAAAAGGGTGATATCGGTGATATTGTTGGTATTGAAGGCCAAATAATTAGGACTGACACAGGCGAAATCACTATTAAAGCAAATAAATATACTCACCTTACAAAAGCATTACGCCCCTTACCAGAAAAATTTCATGGTTTGCAAGATCGAGAAGAAGCAAGACGTCATCGTTATGTTGATTTGATTATGAATGATGATGCTAAGAGAATTGCTTTCTTACGTCCAAAAATCATTCGTGCTTTTCAAAACTTCTTTGATAATAAAGGATTTGTTGAAGTAGAAACCCCAATTTTACAACCCATTCTTGGCGGTGCCAATGCCCGTCCCTTTATAACACATCACAATACTTTGGATATGGATTTTTATTTACGAATCGCTACTGAATTACCTTTAAAACGATTAATCGTTGGAGGAATGGAAGCTGTTTATGAAATCGGGCGCCTTTTCCGGAACGAAGGAATGGATTCAACACATAATCCTGAATTCACAACAGTGGAAGCATATTTAGCTTACTCTGATATGGAAGGTATGATGGATTTAATCGAAGATTGCTTCCAAACTATTAGCAAATCTGTTTTAGGAAAAACCAATGTTGAATACCAAGGCAATACAATTCAAATTGGTGAACCTTTTAAAAGAATTCATATGGTAGATGCAATTAAAGATTTGACTGGCTTGAATTTCTTTGAAATAACTAGTTTAGATGATGGTTTAGCACTTGCTAAAAAACATGAAATTATTGTAGGCAAACATCAACAATCATTGGGTCATATTATTAATCTTTTCTTTGAAAAATATGTTGAAGAAACATTAATCCAGCCAACATTTGTCTATGGACATCCATTAGAGATAAGTCCGCTAGCAAAAAAGAGTAAAGACCCTCGTTTTACCGAAAGATTTGAACTATTTATTAATAAAAAAGAATATGCTAATGCTTTTAGTGAGCTAAATGATCCAATTGACCAGCGGGAACGCTTTGTTAATCAATTACAAGAAAAAGCTTTGGGAAATGATGAAGCAACAGAAATGGATAATGATTACGTTGAAGCATTAGAGTATGGAATGCCTCCAACAGGTGGCTTAGGAATAGGTATCGATAGAACAGTAATGCTACTTGGTCAAATCGATTCTATTAGAGATGTTATCCTGTTTCCACATATGCGAAGTAAATAAAAAACGTTGACCTTGTCAACGCCTTACAGCCTCTTATTGAGGCTTTTTTTATAGTTCTAACTCCTCTACAATCATGGCAAATATTTCTTGAGTCGTATAAATTGGATTAGAAGAGTTTACAAATTCTCCAACGATTAAATCAAATCTATCAATATCTTCATCATTGTATTTTTCTTGTTTGATTAAAATGTTTTCAATTTCTTGTCCTAGTTTTACAATTGCTTCTTTTGTTTCTTTATGTAACAATTCTTTTTCTTGTAATGCTTCCGTTAAATCATCCAAATATAAACCATAGTTGATTAATTGTGCATAACTTTCAAATTTTATAAAGTTACCTTTGAAATAATTCTTATAATAAACTTTGATTTGTTCGATTTGTTCGTGTAAATAACTAAATCCAGTTTCAAAAATCACTTCTAGTTCTTCATCAATTTTCGTATACATATCAACCATCATTTCAATAAACCCTAGAACTTTGAAAACATCACTAAGTCGATCATAAACCAAGGAGTTATTTTCAATCAATAGGATAAAAAAATCATTGTTATCTTGATAGTAGCTTTTATAATCCTCAATGTTAATCATTATTTCTTTCCTTGAAACATTTTTTGAATAGTATTTTCCCTTTTTTATTTGGTTTTAAATTTTTACGAATCATGTTTCTTAATGATTCAACATCACCATTAACGATATCTTTTTTTATTACAACCAATCCTTGTTCCGCTGACAAATAAAAATAAAATGCATCTTTTGTTTCATAGACACTATTTACATTGTACCAGCCAACAGCGACACCACCCGCTTTTTCAATTTTACGTAAAATCCGATCCTTTGTTATTTCTAACAATTCAATGGTGTCTTTTCTTTCGTTTGCTTCTTGGCGTACAATAGCGCTTGTTCTTGTTATCATAATAACTGGTGTCAACAAAATAGAGAATGCTGCTAGAGACCAAACAATCATTAAATTTGTTGAATCCATTTCTCCTGATAGAGAATATTTAATTGCTAAGTATAACGTAAACGCTCCGATTAGCATAACAAAATATATTTTTGTTGACTTTCTAAACATATGAAATTTATAAAATGCTAGATGCATTTTCTTTGAATATTGACTTTTAACAACTATTTTATTCATTGACATTTCCTCGCTAAAATTTATCTTTTTTCCTTGTCTATTATATCATAATTATCTAACAATGGAAAACAATATTTACAAATAAGTTGCTTTAAATGACAATTTATACTAAAATATATGTAATTATATGGAGGAAAACAATGGGGATTCTTATCAAAGCATTAGCATTAAATGAAAGGGTAAGAGTATATCTTGCCAATACAGTAGATATAACAAATGAAGCAATCAAACGCCATGATTTATGGCCTAGTGCTGCTTCTGTTCTTGGAAAAACCATGACCATTGGTGTTATGATGGGAGCAATGTTAAAAGGTGACGAAGCGTTGACAATAAAAATTGATGGCAATGGTCCCATTGGCAATGTTATTGTTGATGCTGATGCAAAAGGCAATGTGCGAGGTTATGTTGGTAGAGAACATGTTCATTTCGACAAAAAAAATATGATTGATGATGTTACAACTCTGGGTTGCAATGGCTATATTGATGTCATAAAAGATTTAAAACTAAAAGATCTTTTCACATCTTCCATCCCTATTCAAACAGGGGATCTAGCAAAAGACTTTACTTATTACTTTGCTGCTAGTGAACAAACGCCTTCTTTGATAAGCTTGGGTTCTTATTTTGCAGTTAATGGTTTTGCTGAAGTTTTTGGTGGCATTTTAATCCAATTAATGCCAAACGCAACCGAAGATGATATCAATTATCTAGAAAGCAAGGTGGAATTACTCAGTTCTTTCTCAAAACTATTAACAACATATCCCCAGCAGGAAAATATTCTAAAACTGATTTTTGGTGAAAATTTTCATATTATTGAAACAAAAGAAATACAATTTAATTGTGATTGCTCCAAAGAAAAATTTGCTGGAGGAATTACTTCCCTTGGAAAGGAAGAAATATATGATATGATAGCAACTGATCATAAGGCTGAAGTCGTTTGTCATTATTGTAAAGAAGTTTATCATTATAATGAAGAGGAATTAAAAGAATTACTAAAATATGCGAAAGGGAACAATAAAAATGAAATCAATTAATCAAGAAAAACTACTAAAATTTACAAAAGATATTTTAAATATTCCTAGTCCCTCTGGATATACAAAAATTGCGATTGATTTTTTGAAAGAAGAAGCAAAAAAACGCAATCTTACACATGAAGTTTTAAAAAATGGTAACTTAATCATTACAATAAAAGGAAAGAATCAAAATATAACTGGCTTTTCAGCTCATGTAGATACCTTGGGTGCTATGGTAAGAAGTATAACTAGTAAGGGTGAGCTAAAGTTTAGTGTTCTTGGCGGACCAATCCTTCCTACTTATGATGGAGAATATTGTTACATTATTACTCGAGATGGGAAAAAGTTTACTGGTACTTTCTTGTCATCAGCTCCTTCCGTTCATGTTTATAAGGATTCACGAACATTACCTCGTGATGATACGAATATGTTCATTCGTCTTGATGAAAAAGTCCATAATAAAGAAGATGTAACCAATTTAGGAATTGGCAATGGTGATTTTATTGTTTTAGATCCTAAAACAGTAATTACTCCTTCAGGTTTTATAAAATCTAGATTCCTAGATGATAAAATAAGCGTTGCCATCCTTTTTGGATTAATTGACTATCTACAAGAAAACAATATTCAACCACAAAACACTCTAAAATTCATTTTTTCAACAAATGAAGAAGTCGGTTTCGGTGCTAGTTACATTCCTGAAGTCGATGAATTAATCGCCGTTGATATGGGATGTATTGGTGAAGACTTGTCTTGTACTGAATATGATGTTTCCATTTGTGCAAAAGACACTAGTGGTCCTTACAATCTGGACTTGACTAATAATTTAATTTTTCTTGCGAAAAATGCTAAGTTGTCATATGTTGTCGATATATATCCTTTTTACTCTTCTGATGTTTCTGCTGCTCTAAAAGCAGGAAACAATATTAAAGGAGCTCTTGTTGGTCCTGGTGTTCACGCTTCACACGGTATGGAGCGAACCCACATTGATGGTGTGCTTAACACCTTAAAGTTATTGATAGAGTTGATAGAAAAAAACTAGGATTCATTTCAAAATGAATCCTAGTTTTTTTATTTCTCGATATAATTTATTAACAGGTAACCCCATTACATTGTAATAATCGCCTTCAATTTTTTGTACATATCTTCCAAATAAACCCTGTATTGCATAGCCGCCAGCCTTATCATATGGCTCTTTAGTGCTGATATATTCCTCTATTTCGCTTTCATTCATGCTATCAATTGTAACTTTCGTTGTTTCAATAAATACTTTTGTTTTATCTTTTAACCCCAAATAGACAGCTGTAAAGACAAAGTGAGAATCACCTTGTAAATCTTGAATCATTTCATATGCCTCTTGTTTGTTTTTTGGTTTTTCAAGAATACAATTGTTGTGAACAACTATGGTGTCAGCACAAATAACCAAATCTTCAGGGAAAATTTGTGAAATTGCATTTCCCTTTTTCAATGCTGTCTTTTTAACATAATCTTGGGGGTCAGAAAAATCTTTAATATCTTCTTCAACTTCTAATAGATAGATTTCGAAAGAAAACCCCATTTGTTTCAGCAATTCTTTACGACGTGGTGACTTAGAACCTAATATTATTTTCATACTATTCGTGATGCTCTATTCTTCCTAACTCTTTTTCAACATTATCGCTAATAAGCTTTCTTGTTTCATAATTAGGAAAACTTCCATTTGCAAGCTCTAATGCCCAGACAATAGCTCCTGTTGCTGGTGGAACATTTAAAGTAATGATCTTACATTTTTTCTTAGTATACTCACTAATTTTTTTACTGAATTCTTCTACCAAAAGTGGGCATGATCCTTTCACCCAAACACTTCCAGCCAATACGATATCAACTTCTTCAGAAAAATTAAGGTTGACAACACACCCACCAGCACTTCTTGCTAAATTATCAGCCATATTCTTTAGTATTTGAACGGCTACTGCATCACTTTTATTTGCACATTCAAAAACAGCAATAGTCAAAGCTGTTAAGTTGATTTTGCGTTGTGTTAAGCAACTACTTATCGCTTCCATCAAATAATATTTGTCATTCACACCCAATTCATTCATCACAATTTCTGTTAATAGTGTTTCTTGACCAAAACGATAAGCAGCATCATAGACGGCTCGTACTGCTTGTCGAGCTATCCAGGAACCACCAGCTTCATCGCCAACAATTGCTCCAATACCCCCAACTTGCAAATCTTTACCCTCTAAATCAATTCCACCACTTGATGTTCCTGTGCCATTAATAGAGCAAACTCCATATCCATGTGTTGATCCCGCTTTAATTCCTAAAAAAGAATCGTTTACAACTTTATAATTAGTGAACCCTATCATTTGAACGACTTCTTCAAGTTTAGATTTTTGAAAAGGTGTATCTACACCAGCCAAGCCAAAAACAGCGGTTTTTATTTGCTTTATAATGATGTTGTTTTTCTTAAATAACGTTGTGAAAACCTCATTCATTACTCGATATGAACCGGTAAAACTATCATGTAACCCTTCATGGCTACATGTTCCACCACGATAAAAATCGATAAAATTGCCAGTAGTATCAAACAAAAAATAGTCTGTTTTTGTATTGCCACCATCGACGCCAATGATATATTCTTTCATATTTTATTTCTCTTTCTTAAAAAATTGAGGAAGGTGAGCTTTATGAACCTCTTTTAGTTCTTGATAACAAGGGTATAATTTCTTGTAATCAAAAACCAATGGATTAATCATTAATGCCCTTATTGCTTCATCTTCATCCCCCGTTAAAGCAGCTACAACCGCATGTTTTTCATATGCTTTCATCATTAACATATATTCTTTGATATGTTCATTTTTGAAATGTGTTTTAATCGGTTTGGCACCATCTTTTCCAATAACAGCACATACTTCTACAGCATCATTATCATTCATAAAAGAAATTGCACCTTTGTTTAACACATTTACAACTTGAATATCATTCTTATCATTATATATTGCATCTACTAGATTTAAGGCAACTTCAGAATAGCGAGATCCTCCCCGCTTGCTTAGTAGTTCTGGTTTCACATGAAGCTCACTATTAGAATAGATATCTAACAGTTGTTCTTCTATTTCCATGCACACTTCAGCACGACATTTTTCTACTTCTTTTGCTTTCGCTAATTTTTGATCTTTGAAATAATAATATTCTAAATATGAGGAAGGAATTGCTCCAATTGTCTTGATTAAATCAACAGTAAATCCACTAGCCGGAATGTTTTTCATTGCTTCGCTATTGATTCCTTCTTTGATTGCTTTTTGTAAATAGTCAATCCCATGATACTTAATAGAAGTTATCCAACTTAAGTGATTTAAACCAACATATTCCACTTCTGCCTCAGGGATTGATAACCTCTTCTTTAAACTATCAATCATATTAATTGGGACATTACATAAGCCCATCATTTTAATTTTACTATGATTTAACACTGCTTCTGCTATCATTCCCGATGGATTAGAAAAATTAATTAACCATGCATTAGGGCATAGTTCTTCCATTTTTTGAACAATTTCCATAATTGCAGGAATTGTTCTCATCCCTTTAAAAAATCCCCCAATACCATTTGTTTCTTGACCTATTAAATCATATTTTAAAGGTATTCTTTCATCTAGAACGCGCGCAGGAAGTTTTCCTACTCTAATCTGGGCAAGAACGAAATCTGCCTTATCAAGCGATGCAGTTAAATCTGTTGTTAATACCACATTACATGCTAGTCCTGCTGCTTTAATCATTCGCTCGCATAAACCACCAACAATGTTCAACTTACGCTCTTCAATATCCATTAAAAACAATTCTTTAACGGGTAAAGAATCTTTTTTGTTAATGAATCCCTCAATTAATTCAGGTGTATAAGTACTTCCTGAACCGATAATAGCAATTTTTAAACCTTTTTTCATAACCATACCTCTTTTTAATTATTATACCATATTTTATTGATTTTATAAAGCAAATCTATTCAATTTTGGAAATAAAAATGCAAAGGTTTTTCTACCTTTGCATTAATTATCAATGACTTCAACTACATCATACATAGCATCTGCATCTTCTTTTTTTGTTGAAGTTGTTAATGCACGTACAATAACAACCAGTTTTTTCTTAAAATAATTTATTTCCAATTGATCGCCTATTTTTAAAATAGTACTTGGCTTAGCAATTTTTCCGTTAACAGTAATTTTATCACTGTCACTCGCTTCTTTTGCTACGGCCCTTCTTTTAATTAAACGCGAAACTTTGAGAAATTTGTCTACTCTCATTACTCACCCTCTGGTTTGTCTTTTACATCTTGGGCTAATGCTTCACGGAATAATTCTTTCGAATCTGCAGTAGTATCACTATCGCTTTTACTAGTGGTTTCACCACTGACTTTTTTTGCTTCTTCCATCGCTTTCAGTTGCTTTTGGTAGATTTCTTGTAATTCTTTTTCTTTTTCAGTAGCTATTTTTTGAGCTTCATCTTTGGCTTTTTTCTTTTCCCACCACTCTAAACGACCTGTATTTACAATTTCATAAATATCTTCTTTCGTTAGTGTTTCGATATCCATAAGATGTTTGGCAATATTTATCAACAAATCTCTATTTTCTATTAATACAGCTTTTGCTCTTTGGTAACAAGTTTCAATGATATTGCGTACAGCATGATCAATTTCTAAAGCAACTTGGTCAGAGAAATTTTTATCACTCATATAATCGCGACCTAGAAAAACAGTTTGACTTCTATGTTCATATTGAATTGGTCCAAGTTCACTCATTCCATATTCAGTAACCATAGCTCTCGCTATTAAAGTTGCTTTTTGAAAGTCATTATGAGCTCCTGTAGTAATTTCAGTTGTCATAACCTCTTCTGCAACGCGGCCTCCTAAAAGACCAGTAATGGTATCAAGCAACCCTTGTTTCGTCTGCAAGAATTTCTCTTCTTCAGGGGTCATCATTGAATATCCACCTGCATCACCACGTGGTACAATTGTAACTTTCTGAACAATTTCAGCGTTCTCTAATTTGACACCCAAAACAGCATGTCCTGATTCATGATAAGAGACTATCTCTTTTTCTTTATCTGAATATTTACGGCTTCGTTTTGCTGGTCCCATTAAAACTCTATCAATCGCTTCATCGATATCATAAATTTTAATTTCGCGACGATTCTCTCTTGCCGCTAACAACGCTGCCTCATTTAATAGGTTTTCCAAATCAGCACCACTAAATCCTGGAGTACGACGCGCGATATCTTCAAGATTAATTTTAGGTGATAATTTTTTATTACGAGCATGAACTTGCATTATTTCTGTTCTGCCCTTGACATCAGGATTACTAATTCTAATTTGACGGTCGAATCTTCCTGGACGCAACAATGCTGGATCAAGAATATCGGCTCTATTTGTTGCAGCCATAACAATGACACCACTATTTTGAGCAAATCCATCCATTTCAACCAATAGTTGATTCAGTGTTTGCTCTCTTTCATCATGTCCACCACCAAGGCCTGCTCCTCTTTGACGACCAACAGCATCGATTTCATCAATAAAAACGATACATGGAGCTGTTTGCTTCGCAGTTTTAAACATATCACGAACACGGCTAGCACCAACACCTACAAACATTTCTACAAAATCACTACCAGAAATAGAATAAAATGGAACTTTTGCTTCTCCAGCAACAGCTCTTGCTAGCAATGTCTTACCTGTTCCTGGAGGACCTATCAACAATACTCCTTTGGGTATTCTAGCACCAATTTCGAAATATTTCCTTGGACTTTTTAGAAAATCAATTATTTCTTCCAATTCTTCTTTTTCTTCATCACAGCCAGCAACATCTTTAAATGTTGTGTCGGTTTTTTTATTTAATCTTGCTCTTGTTTTAGCAAATTCAAACGCTTTGTTATTGCTGTTATTAGCATTCTTACTAATGAAAATAACAAAACCAACAATTAATGCTATTGGTAAAACCACCATAAAAATAATGCTAAACCAATCAACGGTGATCAATTTCACAATTTTAGGATTAATGTTGTATTTCAACATTCCCTCAGTGCTTAAAATATTCTCGTTGACATACTCTATTGATAAAACCGCAGTGTAGTTCTTCTCTTCATTATCGGCATTCAAATATGCACCATAAACTTCAAAAAAATCTTTGTTGTCTCCACCGATCGGTTTAATGTTTATTGATTTTAATTTTTCTTTTTCTAATAGTTCATGAAAATCATATTGTGTTAATTCATCTGGCTTTCCTAATGAGTTATTAATCAAAATGAATATTCCCACTAAAATAGCGATAAAAACAATCAATAATCCTATATCTGATTTTCTAAACTTTTTTGCTCCTTCTTGTTGTGGCATCTACACCACCTCCTTATTTCTCATAAACAGATTTCTTTAATACTCCTACATAATCTAAATTGCGGTATAACTCATTATAATCAAGTCCAAAACCTACAACAAACTTTGGAGGAATCACAAAACCAACATATTTTGGTTCAAAACATTTTATCGTTCTTCCTGCTGGCTTATCTAAAAGAGCTACTATTTCAATACTTGCAGCCTTACGATCTCTTAGTAGATTTGTAACTTGTTGTAGTGTTAATCCACTATCAACAATATCTTCAACTATGATAACATGACGACCAACAACAGATGTATTCATATCTTTTGTTATTGTAACCGTCCCCGTAGAACAAGTTCCTTCATAACTTGAAGCCTTCATAAAATCTATTTCCAAATCACATTTGATGTGTTTGATTAATTCAGCCATAAATGGTACACAGCCTTTCAACAAACCGATTAAAATAGGACATTTGTCTTGATAATCTTTAGTAAGGATTTGCCCTAATTCTTTGCTTTTCGCGACAATTTCTTCATGTGTAAACAACACTTCCTCAATAAATTTATCCATTAGTTTTTTCCTCCATCAATACTATGATATCTTTTTCTTTTATTTCTTTTAATTTTTCGCTTTTTTTGATTCCCCAAACAGCCAATATCTCATGCGAGCTATCTTCTAACACCAAAACATTCTTCCGCTGTAAAATTCCGATTTTTTCATCAATCAATAAATCTTTCACTTTCTTATATCCTTGAGAAAGTTTTATTTTATCTGCTGGCTTTCGTGAACGAACTACTAGCGGGAAGTTGTTACTATTATAACATACATAGTTATCATTTGTAACTAAATCTGCTGTTTTTTTTGTTACAATTATTGCAATTGTGTCATTAACTTTAAATTCCTTTAATTCGTCAATAACAATATATATGCTTTTACTTGTCAACTTTTTAAAGTAGAAATATATTTTATTATATTCCTTCACAAATGTTAAATCCTTTTTGTATAACACTTCAACATTTGCTTTGTTTGTGTTCATTAATTTAAGCAGTTCTACTATATTAGCTTTTCCTAAATTGTAATTCTTTAGAAGTTCATAAAGGACTTCCGTTTGCATGTAAAGGGAAAGTTCTTTAAAATCAGTTAGATTAAATAATAACCCATCAACATCAAAATTTACTTTTTTATGAATAAATTCATCGCGTATTTTATTAATTTCTCCACTAGCATCATGAAGCATTTGAGAAAATTCTAAGAATTTTAAATGTGCATTTTTTTCTTCTTTCATCAGTGCCGGAATTATTTCTTTTCGAAGACGATTGCGAGTATATAGATCTTCTTCATTTGATTGATCCTTGAAATATATAATGTCGTTTTGTTGTTGATATTTTTCGATATCTTCCTTTAAAACTTCTAAAAAAGGACGGATAATGGTATGATTGTGGAAAGGTAACATTGCTTTCATTCCTGCATAGCCACTTAATGAACTTCCCCTCAGCAATCGCATCATGATTGTTTCTAGGACATCATTTCCATGGTGTGCTAAAGCCAAATAGGGAGCACCTTCTTTTTCTAAAACTTCTTGAAAAAAATCATATCTTCTTTTTCTAGCTTCTGCTTGAAAATTCTTTGAACCATCAGAAAAATATAATTCTTTTATATAACAAGTTAAGCCATTATCGCTACAATAACTTTTAATGTAACCTTCTTCAAGTTGCGATTGGAGTCTTTTATGGTGATTCACGTGTGCGACAACAATAGCAAATTTCATTTGTTTCGCTAATTGCATAAAGGCATGAAGCATCACCATTGAGTCTATGCCAGTTGAAACAGCCAAAACAATTTTTTTTTCGTTAAGATTGATGTTGTTTTCATTTAAAAAAGCGGTGATTATTTTTTCCATAACTTTTTCCTCGCCATATTATACTATAAATACATTTTTTCTTCAATGAAAAAGCAAACTCAAATAAACAAAGCCCACTCAAAATGGGCTTTGCTTATTTATCAAGAAAAATTTTGTACTTGAATACTTTATCATTCAAGGCTTTGTATTCAAGAGTCCCCGAAATTATTTTTAAAACCTCTTCTGGAGAATAATAAACCCCCTCAGTACAAACCACTTTTTGTGAACTTCCTGAAACAACCATACCGTCAGCAATCATGGTCAAGTTTCGTGGGTTATAGCATGTTGTTTTGTTGGTGCTTAAAATATCAACGCCCAAGTAGTATTGAGGATTTAATCCGAATAAATTTGCTATCGTTCTTTTCATTGATTCGTGCCCTCTAACTAGCGAAATCGTCTGCCCTGGTACATTTCCCGACTCAGAAACATCATAGATAAAAAATGGAACATTTAGTAAAAATTGTTGTTCTAGCAAATTTCTACAATCCTCGTCCGCTACATATTTAATGATGGGATTTATTTCGTTTAGAAAAAGTTCTGGATTTTGGTAAAACATTTCATAAATGTCAATTCCACAGCC
>Ga0265294_10003557_pt1 | contig 19877 bp, 18 predicted proteins | sample MunlanPumphouse3_FD_192504 | JGI IMG/M metagenome (GOLD analysis project Ga0265294, IMG submission 192504) | Groundwater microbial communities from a municipal landfill in Southern Ontario, Canada - Pumphouse #3 | ecosystem: Environmental > Aquatic > Deep subsurface > Groundwater | place...
TCCCTTTCTTTACAATTAAAATATCCCCGGAAAACGGCACTTCTGGGGGATGCAACGGTTTCTTTGCAATAAACGTCAGGTAGAGGGAGATATTCAAAACGTAGCACTTCAGATCCGCTGCTCCGGGAGCGTACGTGTCAAGGTACCGATCCAGTGCATGCTGAAATTCATCGACTATCGCAGAATCGATCTCGAAATTAGGAGAGATCCCATCGCGATTGCGGATCTCGACAAGCGTGGTGTAATTATAGTCCCCAAGATACGCGAGCGCCCCGGGCGGATCTCCGGCGCGGATCAGCCGCTCCTTCTCGATCCGTGAAATATACTCTGAAAGTTCCTCCAGATCGCGGCAGATGCGGAAGAAGAGTTCGGAAGCTTTCATACCGGCCAACCGTCCTCTGCGCTGCCGCTCCTTGACCGTGATCTCTTCGGGCGATTCAATCCGGGCGTCACAACCGGGTTTCTGGATTCGCACGGAACACGAGTCCGGCAGAGCCCGCACCCATAATCATCGATACCATAACGATCCCGGATGCACGGTCGCGCGACGCTAAGACCGTGCATCAGCTGCATCCGCTCCAGCCACAGTGCTTGCAGATCCCCTGGTTGCACCCCTCGCCGAAGTCGAGCGGTTCGCGGCATTCGGGGCAGAGCCGCTGTTTCCCGGTCTCTTTGATCTCCCAGTCCTGTAACGTGGTGATGCTCTGATTTCTTGCCGCAAGATCGACGCACCGGCCGACGACATCGGCGCACGAGTGTCCCTCGGACGACGAGTTCTTGATGGCGGAGATGCAGTTCACCTTCGCGAACTGCCGGACGAACTTCTGGTAGGGCACGCCGTTCTGAAGACCGGTGCTGATCGCCCGGCCGAGGGCGTTGTTGTTTGCATCGCAACCCCCGCTTCCGACCGTCCTGATGAAGACCTCGATGGGCTGGCCATCGAGAAGGTTCACAGTCACGTACAGGCGGCAGCACCCTGACTGACAGAGAAAAGTCCTCCCTGCGAGCTCTTTCGGTCGTTCGATCGGGAGGGTCGCGATCCGATCCGGCAACCTCCGCCCGTCGTTGGCTCCGGGAGAACCGGCCGGAGTCTTCGCGGGTTCTTTCAGGGCGAGGACGACCGCATCCCTGCTCCCCGTCCGGTAAATAGTGATCCCCTTGAGCCCGAGGCTCCACGCCATGAGGAGCGCCTCTTCGCACTCCTCCTTCGTGGCGGAGCCGGGCATGTTGACCGTCTTGCTTATCGAAGCATGGACATGCTTCTGGAAGGTTGCCTGCATCCGGATGTGGTCCCGCCAGGAGATGTCGAGCGCCGTCTTGAACAGCGCACGAAACTTCTCCGGGAGCCAGGGCAGGTCCTGGATCGTCCCGGTCTCGTGGACATGATCGAGGACCTCGTTTTCCCTGTTTATCCGCTCGTCCCCGGTGAGATCCATCTCCGCGAGAGTCCGGACAAGAGCGTCCCGGAAGACCGGGTTCACGATGACGAAGGTCTTTCCCACGGTATTTTTCCGGGTGTAGGCAAACGAAAAGATAGGTTCCATGCCGCTTGAGCACCCCGCAAGAAGTGATATGGTGCCTGTCGGGGCAATGGTCGTCATCGCGGCGTTTCTCACCGGATAATCCTTCCAGGTGCTCCCTTCCCATCCAGGGAATACTCCTCGCTCTCCCGCGAGCAGGTGCGACTCGTCGACCGCCACCTCGGTTATGAGCCGCATCGTATGCCCGCACCAGTTCCTCCCCTCATCGGAGTCGTACGCAAGGCCGAGCATGAGCAGGGCATCGTGGACCCCCATGACGCCGAGGCCGATCTTCCGGGTCTTCTTCGTCGCTTCCTCGATCTGCGGTATCGGGTAGACGTTTCTGTCGATGACGGTATCGAGGAACCGAACTGCCATACGAACGGTGCTCACGAGGATCTCCTCGTCAAGGGCTCCCTCGCGTATGCAGGCGGCCAGGTTGATGCTCCCGAGGACGCAACTCTCGTAGGGGAAGAGCGGCTGCTCTCCGCAAGGATTTGTCGTATCGATCTCGCCGAGGTGCGGGGTGGGGTTGTGCCGATTTATCTCATCGTAGAAGAGGATACCGGGCTCGCCGTTCTTCCAGATTCCCTCGACGATGCTGGTCCAGATCTGGCCGACCGTGACCGGTGCGCCCGATAGGGGGTGAGTGAACCAGACCTCGTCGAATCGGCGCTCTGATACGAGATTCATGAACGCATCGTTCACCATCACGGAGATGTTGAAGTTGGCGAGATCGCCCTCGTTCTCTTTTGCGGCGATGAACGGCAGGATCTCCGGGTGCCAGACGTTGAGGATCCCCATGTTTGCCCCGCGGCGACGGCCCCCCTGCTTGATAACGTCAGTTGCAGCGTTGAAGACCCGCATAAACGACACCGGCCCCGACGCGACCCCGTCGGTCGACTGAACGGGAGAGCCCTCCGGCCGGATGCGGGAGAAGTTGTAGCCCGTTCCACCGCCGGTCTTGTGGATGATCGCCCCCTGCTTCATGGCGTCGAATATGCCCTCGATAGAGTCCGGGACCGGCAGGGTGAAGCAGGCGGAGAGCTGCCCGAGCTCGGTCCCCGCGTTCATGAGGGTGGGGGAGTTCGGAAGAAACCGTAGAGCGGCCATTGCCTCGAAGAAGGCGGCTTCCTCGGCCTCATCGTCGGCGAGTGCCGATGCCACGCGGCGGCAGATGTCTTCGAACGTCTTTTCGTCTCTCCGGAGGTAGCGTGCCGAGAGGATACTATCAACGACGGGTGATGAATTCATAGGCGGAACATCTCTGGTTTTTTGATCGGGATTCAGGAGTGGGGGGGTTGCACCTGTGCGGGTGAGGCGGGATTATGCATCCTCGGTCTGCCGGGCCGGACAGAAGTTGCAGATCGAGAACGGGACCTCCTTTTCACGGTCGCGGATGAGGCAGAAGAACGAGCCGTCGCGTTCTTCAACCTGGAACCCTCCCGGAAACGGCGTTCCAACCGGGTGGCCCGGGCGGTCGAGCACGAAGATCGTGAAGGCCGAGATCAGGTAGTAGAAGACCCGGTGCCGGGGCGTAAAGCGAAACGGAATTCGTTCTGTGGACTCATCCCACCGGAAGCATCCGTCGGGGATCATGTCGCAGAACCCGAGGAATGTTGCACGATCGGTGATCGGTTCGGTCATGGATGCGAATTTATCCGACCGGTGCATGGCGAGAAGCTGGTGGTGAGCGCCGAACAACTGCTCGGTGATATAGGGGTGGAGCCTTTCCCGGTAGGGACTGGGCAGCCTGCTCATCTCCATGTAGAGCCTCCCGCCGAGAACCTGGAGGTCTCGGAGTGAGTAGCGGCTGACCTCTTCGGCAAGGATCGACCCAAGTTCCCCTTTTGTCGCCGCAGTCGCCATTCTCCGGGCCGCTCGATCGACTGCATCCGCGTCATCTCCCGCCGTGACCTGCAGGGATGAGACCTTACTCTCTGTCAGCATAGTGGATGTACGGGAAGTCAGTATCCAGGATCGGTCTCAACCTCCTTACCCTGCAAAGGTAGGAGCTCCAGAGACACGAGGAACGGACTTCTTCCATATAGGTATACTAATTATACTACATTAATACGACAGGAACCGATTCTATACCATGCAGCCATGTTGTCCCCCATTACCGGCGACACCATTCAAGACCTGCCCGATTCATGTCACGATCCGCGTGCTGGGAAAGAAGTGGACGCTCCTCATTCTCCGGAATATCGCGCTCCAGAACATCAACCGGTTCAACCAGATCCGGCGCTCCCTTCCTGGCCTGACCTCGCGTGTCCTTGTCATGCGACTGCACGAACTTGAAGAAGCCGGGTTCATCCGGGCGGTGAATGTCAGAGAATGTCCGCGGATCGTTGAATGGGAACTTACGGAGAAAGGGAGCGACACCATCCCGATCCTTATGAGTCTCCTTGCCTTTGGTGCGAAATGGTACGCCGACGAGGTCTTTGAGGACTGCCAGGCACGCACACTGGGCGAGATCTATCCTCCTTCCCCCGAGACGGAGGCACCAACGAACCTCCCCTAACACATCGCGCGGTTTTCACCCGGGACCCGAAGCGGGCCGCCGACAATCACCCCCCACCCTTTTGCCGCAAGGTGTACCCGCACTTCGGCGAGCAGGAGAGGGAGGCTGAACCGGTGCGCCGTCGTATCGAGCGACCGGGCCGGGCAGGTGTTGATGGGATCTCGCAACCCCCGGTCGATGCGTGCCCGACCACCCTCCGACCCCCCAACGATCCGGTCTCCCTGCCCCACCCGGGAGCCATCCGCTCCGCTCATGCGCTCTTCATCCGGTTTCTAGCGCCCCGCACACCAGGGGTTTGTGTACGCTTGCCGTCCCTGATCTTAAATAGAGACACGGCCCACCATTTCTACAATGGAACTGACAGTCCTCGCCAGTGGGAGCAAGGGAAACTGCACCTATCTGCGAGGTGAGGGAGGTGCGCTGCTCATTGACGCGGGGCTCTCCGCCCGCGAGACCCTTCGCCGCCTCTCGGAAGCCGGGGGCGATCCGGTGCTCATCGAGGGAATCCTTGTCACCCACGAGCATATCGACCACATCCGGGGTGTCGACGTCCTCGCACGGAGGCTTGGCGTACCCGTCTACGCGACCGGCGGCACGCTTGAGGAGTTCTCCCGAAAATGCGGCGCGACAGCGGCAGAGATCCGGCGGTGCAGGTGCGACGAACCGTTCTCTGTGGGCAACTTCTCGGTCGAACCCTTCGCGACCTCCCACGATGCCAGGGAGTCCTGTGGGTTCTGTATCACTGAAGGCGACCTCCGTACCGGGTTCTGCACAGACACCGGCACGGTCACCACGACCATCTTCGACCGGCTCGCCTCCTGTGACGCCGTCTTCCTGGAGAGCAACCACTGTCCCGAGATGCTTGAAAACGGCCCGTACCCTGCATACTTAAAGAGCCGGATACGGTCAAAACGCGGGCACCTCTCAAACCCGGACGCCGCCCGCTGCCTGCAGAGACTTGCCGACCACATCCATATGGCGGTGCTTGCCCACTTGAGCGAGATCAACAACACCCAGGAGAGAGCACTGTTGAGTGCGCTTGAAGGACTCGGGTTCTACTCCGACCAGGTCGGCGTCACCGTAGCACTCCAGAACCCCGGTCCGGTGCACCCGGAGTCCTGCGGCTTCCGGCTCTGATAGCCCGCTCAGACCTTCCGAAACGTGCAGAGCATACCGATCACGACACCCTTGGCATCGGCGATCGGGTCGACGAAGATGCGGACCGGCTGTCGTGAACCGTCGTCTCTCTTGAGTATCATCTCTTCTGTGCGTTCCATGGACCTGCCCACCCCGAGAACCTCCGACGCAAGGTATCACGGCCAGCACGAGGTGGCTCTCAGTCTTCCCCGATCTTCAGTGCATGCATGCAGTATTGATCAACGCTGGTGAAAAAGACCGATTTTGCCCGTTTTGCCCGATCTTCATCCCCCTCGACGAAGTCCTGGAGGATGTATTCAAGCGTCGTAAGGTAATGGTCCCGCCCGACGGAGGCCTTCTTTGCTTCGTCAAAACAGAGGTAACTTTCTGTCTTGCGGTTGCACATCACCTCAAGCACGGCATCGAGCATCAGGAGCAAGTGCCGGGGAAACTGCTTCAGGACAGCCAGCTTCCGGAAACTGGCGTAGGACTCCGGCTGCAACCCGAGGATCGCGAGTTTCAGCCCGAAGTAGATCGGCTCATGGTCATCGGGGTACTGCTGCATCATCTGCTTGACGATGGCAGCGGCGTTGCTCCCGTTGCGCTGTTCCAGGTGGCCGTTGAACAATCCAACCAGGAATCGCCTGTCGTCCGGGAACCGTTCCGTGGCCTGAGCAAGGAGGCGCTGGCGGCGCCCGGTATCCTCCTCCAGTCTCGCCCGCAGGATGCCCATGCGGTAGAACTCCGGTTCGCTTGGAAACCAGGTGAATGCCAGGTCCAGCATGAACCAGAAGATCTGGTTAAGACGGGTATCTCTCCGGTTGAAGACCCCAAGGCGGTCGAGCGGGGGGTGGGACCGGCAGAGGCCCAGCATCTCCTCACGGGCACGGAGTTCCATATCGTCGGGCCGAAACTCCGGCTTCCGGTTCGCTGCCCAGGACTGGGCGTAGTAACTGTAGGCGATCGCGGCGTTGACCCGCCCATCATAGTTCCGGTAGCGGGCCAGGTACTCAAGCGCCTGGTGGTAGTTGGCGGCGTCGATCAGTTTGAGGGCCGCAACCACGTCAAGCGTTGCCCGCCCTTTCCTTCGCCGCTTGTTCCCCATGGCATGCCGGAGAACCTTCTCCAGGAACTCCGGCGTGGGGGTCTCGTGCGTGGCGCCAAAGAGTGTCAGGGTGGTCTCGTCGATGAAATCGTCGTAAGACCGGTCATCCAGGTCAGAAAACGTCCGGTCGAGGGTGGTGGCGACATGCCCGAAGAAGACCGGGAGGTTGCCTTCCACCTGGGTGATATTCCTCGTGATATAATCGTCCATGGTAGCCCGGAGTTGTTCAAGCCTCCTGTTCCGGAGCGCTTCGGGCTGCCACGCGTCATCCATGCATCTACAGGTTGAAACCAAACGAGATATACGTTTTTATATGATCTCAAACCACCCTTCTCGTATCGGTGTCTCGCCGAGGGCGTCGATCTGCCGGATTCGCCGGAGACGCAGCGGTCTTCCCCGTCTCATGGAGCGTACCCGGAGGTATATGCGATTCATCCCCGCCTTAACCCCGCAGACTCTAAGGAATCTGGGGGAACTGGAAAAAGAGGTTATTCCGATGGTTTCTTGAAGAGCAGCCTGCAGTGGCAGGACCCCGCCTCTTCGATCTCTTTTTCGTGGTGGATGCAGGGGCAGACGATGGTCCGATCCTTCTCGGGGTCCCCGCTCCGGATCCTGCAGGGACAGTATCCCGCCCCGAACTTTTCCTGGTTCCGGGCGAGTCCGCGAAGGACGGCCTCGAGTTGCCTCTTGTCGACGTTGAGTATGTAGCCTTTCTCATCCGCGTATTCCTTCATCCTGATCCGCACTTCTTCAATACCCTCGTCCGTCATGATACTCCTCTTCGTTGTCAGAACTTCCGGCGCCTGTACCCTTCAATAGGGGGGCGGGTTAAAGATGTTGACCCCCGCCCTCCTCGCCGGCAATGGCGATGGTTAACGTTGCGCCTCACGCAGACTCTTCGCGTGGCGGGGCAAGGATCCGTTTTGCGACGCCGGCGTAGGTCTCCATGACGTCTCCCTTGTTGAAACGGTAGACGTCTTTGTCAAGGGACGCCCCGGTCTCCTTGTCCCAGAGCCGCATCGAGTCCATGCTGATCTCGTCGCCGAGGACGATCTCTGTGCCGTCGCGGCCGAACTCGATCTTGAAATCGACCAGGGTGATCCCGCGTGCATCAAGGTACTCCCCGAGCACCTTGTTGATCACGAGCGCCATAGCCTTGATCTGGTCGAGTTCCTCGGGCGTTGCGAGGCCGAGTGCGTAGATCAGGTCGTCGTTTAACATCGGGTCGTGGTGAGCGTCGCTCTTGTAGTCGATGATGATCACCGGCGGGTCGAGTCTCTCCCCCTCCTTGAGCGGGTAGTTGCGCACGATAGACCCGGCTGCAACGTTCCTGACAATCACCTCAAGCGAGATCATCGTGAGGCCCCGCACCGCGAAGGCGGCGGGCTCGATGCTCTCAAGGTAGTGGGTCGGGATCCCGTTCTCCTCCAGGTACCGGAAGAAGAAAGCAGAGACCTCTGCGTTGTATCGCCCCTTGCCGCCCAGGGTATCCTTCTTCCCGCCGTCGAACGCCGTGATGTCGTCACGGAATCTCATGATGTAGACGCCGGGGTCGTCGGTGCGGTAGACGGACTTTGCTTTCCCTGTATAGAGGAGGTCAACCTGTTTCATGGCAGTTCTCCTGATAGGTCTGTCGGGATAAAAGATGAGGTTATGCTCCCTCGTCGAGCGAGCCTCTCCGCGAGGTCCCGGATGAGGGGTCCGAGCAGCGGGGAGTACCACCCCTTCTCAATATGCTGCGGGTAGATGCAGAGCCGTTCGCGGAGTTCGGCGTCTCCGGCCACCTTCCTCAGTTCATCGATCTGCGGCCAGGGGTGCTCGGGGTTGACGTAGTCAATGGTGAGCGGGGAGATCCCGCCGAGGTCGTCCACGCCGCACCTGACCAGGCGGGCTGCGTCGATGAGGTTCGGGGGGATCTGGACCGCCACGTCCCGGGGGAGGATCTCGCGGGCGAGGGTGATTGTTTTGCAGATCTCGTCGGTCCCCGGCGCCGGCATCCCTTCCATCGGTGTCCCCGGCTTCGGGCAGAAGTTCTGGACGATCACCTCCTGGATGTGGCCGAACCGCAAGTGAAGGTCCCGGATGACCCGGAGTGACTCCTCACGATCCTCCATCGTCTCGCCGATCCCGATCAGGATGCCGGTCGTGAACGGTATCGAGAGTCTCCCTGCGTTCTCGATCATATCGATCCGGACCGCCGGATCCTTTCCGGGTGAGTCCCGGTGCGCGGGAACGTCTGCGGTCGTCTCGAGCATCAGCCCCATGCTTGCGTTCACCTCCTGGAGCCGGTCAAGTTCCTCGTAGGAGAGGATGCCGGCGTTGGTGTGCGGCAGGAGCCCCCGCTCGATAGCCGCGAGGGAGAGGTCGTAGACGTAGTCCAGGATGTCGGCATAGCCGAGACCCTCGAGCAGGGGAGAGAAGCCGGGCACCGCGCCGGGCCGCTCGCCGAAGGTGAAGAGTGCCTCCGTGCAGCCCAGAGCTGCGCTCGCGTCCAGCGTCCGGATCGCCTCGTCGGGAGGCATGATGCACCCCTCGCTGACCGGGGCCTGGAAACAGCAGTAGCCGCAACGATTCGCGCAGACCGTCGTCAGGGGGAGGAATGCGTTCCTTGAAAAGGTGATCACGCGCCGGTGCATGGATATATGTCGGCACTTCCCCTCATGAACCTTCGGGAGCGGGATCGTGTCGGAACGTCTCCGTCTAACCCCCGGATTCATCGCGGCTTCACGAGGTGGTGCCCCGCGCGAAGAAACGTCGCCGGCAGGCAAACAGGGGGCCTGATTCTCCGGCGCACAACCATAACGATGCCTTTTTGATACTGCCCCGACAACCGTTTCACGATGTACTTCCACGCGCTCATTCCCTTTAAGCCCACGAACCCCAAGACACGTCTCTCCTGCATCCTCAACCAGGAGGAACGGGAGGCGTTCGCCCGGGCGATGCTTGAAGACGTGATCGCCTCCGTGCTGAAGTCCGGGTGCAGCGCCACCCTGCTCTGCACCCACCCCTTCAAACACGAGAACGCGCTCATCGCTGTCAGGAAGGAGTCGCTGAACGACGCGATCAACTGGGCGCTCGGGCAGTTCCACTGCCCCGCGCTCATCATCATGGGTGACCTTCCTCTGGTGACGGCCGGGGATATCCAGCGGCTGATCCGGACCGAGAAGGATATGTCCATCGTGCCCGGCCGGGGCGGCGGGACGAACATTATCTTCCTCAAGAAGCCGCAGTGTTTCCACGCCGACTACTACGGCGCAAGTTTCCTCGACCACCTGCGGATAGCAGGGGAGTGCGGCTTCTCCGTCGAGGTGATCGACTCGTTTCGGATGTCGACGGATATCGACGAGAAGGAAGATCTGGTCGAGATCCTCATCCACGGAAAAGGGAAAAAGAGCCGGGAGTATCTGGAGAACTCAGGGTTCTCTCTTGCTATCGACGAGAAGGGACGGGTCGGCGTGCAGCGCGACGCCCATAAAGAGACACTCTGAAGCGTCGATGGTGGCGACCCCGGTATAGTCGCCGACCGGAAGCGCTATCCCCCGCACGAGGGCTGCGGGGACGCACTCCCCCGCTTCTCCCATCACCAGTTCTGCGGCCGACGCGATGCAGTCCGCCACCGCCCTCTTCGTGACCTCGAGCTCGCGCCCGAAGAGGTCCGTATTCCCGCGCTCGTCAAGCACCGAGGGGATGCCCGAACACCCGATCGCGACCCCGCTGGACCCAAGGCGCATCGCATGTGTCCGTGAGTCGATGACGATGACGCCGACGTCGACTCCCGAACGCTCTGCTATCGCGGCGCGTATCCCCTGTGCGGATGCATCCGGGTCAGCGGGAAGGAGGACGACGGAGCCGGGCGGGGCGTTCGAGGCATCGATCCCCGCGTTCGGCAGGAGCGTCCCGTTCTTCATGCAGAGCAGGAACCCGGGGATGCCCCCGACGATCCGGTCGCTCTCGCGGAGCACCACCTCGACGAGGCGGGGGTCCATCTGGTAGTCTTCAGCGAGCCGGAGCGCTTCTGCTGACGGTTCGACATCGGCCAGTCTTGTGGCCCGCCCTTCAGCGGTGGCCAGGGCGGATTCCGCAACGACCACGACATCCCCTGCCTGTATCCCCCGCGACTCCGAGCGTTCTGCAGCTGCAAGGATGTGGGTTGTGATATCGTCACCGGCCCGGACCAGGGGGGTCGCAAGGCCGTAGACGTGAAATGATGGTGTCGTCATACTCTCCTCATCTTCTCATGGACCCGAAGGAGGTCGGCGGTCTCCCTGACATCGTGGCTCCGCACAACGGCTGCTCCCTTCGCCACCAGCGCCATCGTGAGCGCGAGTGTACCGGCGAGCCGTTCTTCGGGCTCTCTTTCCAGCAGATCCCCGATGAATGTCTTCCGGGAGATCGCGGCGAGCACCGGGCGACCGAAGGCCGAGAAGGCCTCAAAGTTTCGGCAGAGTTCCCAGTCGTCCTCGCTCGTCCGTTCCGGGGTCCATCTCCCGACTGCGGGGTCGAGGACGTACTCCTCGATCCCGTAGCGCGCGCACCGTGCCGTAACCATCTCGAGCGCCGAGAGTGTGGCGGCAAGGCCGACGGCATCGCCGGGCTCCTTGAGGCTCGCCATTGTAAATACCGGGAGCCCTGAGTCGGCGACCGCCCGCGCATACCGCTCGTCGGCGAGGCCGGAGATGTCGTTCACTGCATGGATATCGTGTCTGAGGCAGACCGCGAGCACCTCCGGGTGCCGGGTATCCACCGAGAGGGTGATCCCGGTTCCGTCAAACTCCGCGAGCGCCGCATCCATCCGTGTCGCCTCCTCGGCAACGGTCAGGGGGGGGGTGCCCGGGGCGGTGCTCCGCGCCCCGATGTCGATCATATCGGCGCCCGCTTCGAGCATGACACGGGCACGGGTATAGAGTTCCCCGGTCGGGGTGTAGGAGCCCCGGTAGAACGACTCGGGGCTGCAGTTGATGACGCCCATCAGGCGGACCGGGGCACCGCCGCCGATACGGAGGCGGTTTACCGTGCAGGCTCTCAGCATGTTCGTGACTTGGCCGCCAGGAAGGTGTTCTCCATCAGCGTCGCGATCGTCATGGGGCCAACGCCGCCGGGGACCGGGGTTATCGCTCCCGCCCGGTCGCGCACCGCCTCAAAATCAACGTCGCCGCAGAGTTTTCCCTGCTCGTCGGTGTTGATACCCACGTCGATGACCGTCGCGCCCTCTTTCACCATCGCAGGTCCGACAAACTTCGCCTTTCCTATCGCGCTGACCAGAATATCGGCGTTCCTCATCTCGTCTTCAAGGTTCTGTGTCTTCGAGTGACAGATGGTGACGGTTGCGTCGGCGTTCAGGAGCAGGGCGGCCATGGGCCTTCCCACATCGATGCTCCGGCCGACGACGACTGCCCGCTTCCCTGCTATCGGGATCCGGTACTCGTCGAGGATCGTCATGATCCCCTTTGGGGTGCAGGGGGCAAAGACCGGGGTTCCGGCAAAAAGCCTTCCGAGGCTGCAGGGGTGGAATCCGTCCACGTCTTTCTCGGGCGCGACCGCATCGATCACCCGGGTGGTGTCCACCCCGGAGGGAAGCGGCAGCTGGACCAGGATACCGTCGATGTCGGGGTCGTTGTTGAGCCGCGTGACCGCCTCGAGCACCCGCTCGGTGGAGGCGTCCGCCGGGAGTTCTATGCCGATCGATCCGATACCGACGCGCTCGCACGCCCGGTGCTTCATGCGGACGTACATCTGTGACGCGGGGTCTTCACCCACGATGACCGTTGCAAGGCGCGGGTAGAGCCGGGATTCCTCTATCTTCTCCTTGAGAATTTCGAGCCTCTTCTCCGAGACTGCTTTGCCGTCGAGTATCATGCTACTTCAGGGTAGAGGGGATACTTGCTCGCAAGGGAAATAACCTCTTCTCTTACCTCGGTGATCGCCTTCTTCGAGGTCTTATCCCTCGCGATATCCTTGACGACCCGGCCGATCCAGTGGCCGATCTGCTTCATCTCCTCTTCTTTCATGCCGCGGGAGGTGACGGCCGGGGTGCCTATCCGCAGACCGCTCGTCACGAAGGGACTGAGCTGCTCGCGGGGGATGGTGTTCTTGTTCACGGTGATCCCCGCCTCGCCGAGCGCGACCTCGGCCGCAAGGCCCGTGAGGTGCTCGCCGTTCGCGGAGATGCCAGTCAGGTCGAGGAGGATCAGGTGGTTGTCGGTGCCGCCGGAGACGAGATCAAGCCCTTCCTGGCTGAGCACATCGGCCATCGTGCGGGCATTCTTCACGACCTGTCCGCAGTAGTCCTTGTATGCGGGGGTCAGGGCTTCCTTGAAACAGACCGCCTTCGCGGCGATGGTGTGCATCAGGGGGCCGCCCTGCATGCCGGGGAAGATGGACTTGTCGATGGCGGCAGCATCCTCTTTGCTGCACATGATGGCGCCGCCGCGGGGGCCACGGAGGGTCTTGTGTGTCGTCGTCGTCACGATGTCGACGACCCCTACGGGCGAGTTGTGGTAGCCGGTCGCACAGAGCCCGGCGATGTGGGCGATGTCCGCCATGCACCTCGCGCCGACCGTATCGGCGATCTCCTGGAACGCCTTAAAGTCGATCTCGCGTGGGTAAGCGCTCGCGCCGCAGACGATCATCTGTGGTTTGACGATCCGCGCCATCTCCTCGATAGCCGCGTAGTCGAGCGTCTCGGACTCATGATCGACGCCGTAATGGAAGATGGAGTACCAGCGCCCGGTGATGTTGACCGGCGAGCCGTGGGAGAGGTGGCCGCCCTGGGTGAGGCTCTGGCTCAGGATCTTGTCCTTGTAGCCGAGGTAGGCAAAGTAGACCGCCTGGTTTGCCTGGCTCCCCGAGTGCGGCTGAACGTTCGCGTGCTCCGCGCCGAAGAGTTCGCACATCCGGTCGCGCGCCAGGTTCTCCACGGCATCATGGAACTCGCACCCCCCGTAGTAGCGCTTGCCGGGGTAGCCCTCGGCGTACTTATTGGTCATGATCGAACCCATCGCCTCGAGAACCGCCTTGCTGACGACGTTCTCGGAGGCGATCAGCTCCAGCCCGTTGACCTGACGCAGGCGCTCTTCCTCGATGAGGCCCGCGATCTCTGGATCGAAGTTTGCCAGATGAGACATGCAGAAAAAGGGTTGCCCCGGTGAGGTAATATGCTTTCTTTTGCACGATTCGTATGTGACGGCTATCTCTCCGGCAACTGCCGCTTGCCTCTCTTTCGCATCCGGATAAAATGTAATAATTCTTCTTTTCAAGAGATCTATAGGAATATTATTACGTAGCTATTATCAAGGATTAATTCGAGGGAGACTATGGCTCAGAAGGATGCAAGGATACGATTTCTAGAGCGAGAACTCGCGGAGCGCGAGAAGGAGATGGAGACGATGAAGGATTACGACCAGCCGCCGGCACCGGAGGCGGGAAGTGAACGTTCAGAGGCAGAAGAAGAACGTCTGCGGGACCTGGAGCGGAAAGTACGGGACCTCGAGGCCCTGGTGAAGGGCCTGATGGAAGAGGTCCTGGATCTCAAATCCGTGACGATGAAACTCTCCCGGGATGCGGAGGAGCGCAGGAAGAGGCCGGTAGCGGCTGGCGAGAGGAAGGCTGCGGCCACGCTCCAGGCGGAGCCTCGTGCCAGCCCCGAACCCGCGGCGCCGTCGCCTGCCGCGACACCCCGCACACCCGCGCGCCCGGTGGAGAAGCAGATGGAGGAACCCGTCCCTGAAAATGAGGAGATGGACCTCATCATGCAGAACGACGGAACGCTGAAGCCGGAACCGAGGAGGTCCTCGGAGTACATCGTCGCCAGCGCCCGGTTCGGGAACGCCCCAATGAAGGGGCGGGGGAAAGGGGGCAAAACGCCAGAACGGACACTCTTCGTGGAACAGAAGAAACGTTCCGTTGACGATGTCATCCAGGCTGAAGAGGATGACACGGTCGACCTCGAGCGGTAGTGAAAGGGAGTCTGATCCTTGTACATCACGCAGCTTGAGATCGACAACTTCAAGTCTTTCGCAAGGAAGACGAAAATTCCTTTTTTTGAAGGATTTACCGTCGTCTCAGGTCCGAACGGCTCCGGAAAGAGCAACATCATTGATAGTATTCTCTTTGTCCTGGCACTCTCGGGTGCGCGGGGGTTGCGGGCCGAGAAACTGACCGACCTGATCAATGTCAACTCCGGGAAAAACACCGCCGAGGTGACGATCACGCTCTCGGATGGGACGACGATACGTCGCCGTATCAAGCGGACGGCAGCGGGATACTACAGTTACAACTACTTGAACAACCGCCTCTGCAAGCAGGCCGAGGTCATCGAGTTCCTCGCGAAGGTCGGGATAAAACCGGAGGGTTATAACGTCGTGATGCAGGGTGACATCACCCGTATCATGGAGATGAGCGACGGGGAACGCCGGAAGATCATCGATGAGATAGCGGGTGTCGCCGAGTTCGACCATAAGCGTGAACAAGCGTTCTCGGAACTCGAGGTGGTGCGGGAGCGGATCGAGCGAGAGGAGATCCTCCTCTCCGAACTGGTGGCAAGGCTGGATGCGCTCCAGCACGAGCGTGAGCAGGCGGTGGAGTATCGGCGGCGGCAGGAAGAACTGGAGCATCTCGAAAAGTGCCGGGGCGCGGCGCTTGTCCGGCAGAAGGAGCAGGAGATCGGGACCCTCCATGACCTGATGCGTGACCAACAGGCAGCGCTCGGACGCACCGCTGCCGAGGCGGAAGCGGCTGGGACAAGCCTTGAAGGGGCGCGCGGACGCCAGAATGCGGTTGAAGAAGAGATCAACCGTAAGAGCGGTCCCGAATATCTTGAACTCGTTGGACGGCTCGAGGAGGCCCGGGGCGGGATCAAGGTCGGCGAGAAGACCATCGAGCAGCTGAAGACCGGGAAGGACGAGAACCTCGAGGCGGTCCAGCGGGTCTACATGGACAATCGGCGCGCCGAGGCCAAGGTCGAGGAGTGCGCCGGGCAGATCCGCAACCTCTCGATCGACCGGGCGAACCTCGCCATGGAACTCTCGACTCAGCGCGAGCAGATGGAGGCGATCGAGGCGCGCATATCGAACGAGAGCAAGGAGGTCGAGGGGCTCAAGGACCAGCTCTTCGCCTGGATGCAGGACCTCGAGGGCAGGAAAGAACTCCGGGCAAAGATCCTCCATGAACAGGATATCCTCATCGAGAAGAGCCGGATGCGGACATCGGAGCGGGAACGCCTGGATGCGCGTGTCCACCAGATCGTGGAGGAACTGGAGAACAAGCAGGCGCAGGTCGCGGATTATGCCTCCAGTATGGCCGACTGCGAGGCGGAGAAGCACCGGATCGAGCGTGAACTCTCCGATGCCGAGAGTACACTCTTTGGGCGGCGCTCAGCCCTTGACCGGTTGAAGAAGGAGATCCGGGAGAACGAACAGAACCTGATGCGGCTTGAGGCGCAGCAGCAGGCGCAGGGCGATGCCGGCGGGAGAGCGATGGACGTCGTCCTCGGTATGGACGGTGTCCACGGCACCGTTGCGCAGCTCGGGAAGGCACCGCAGGAGTATGCGACCGCGCTCGATGTGGCGGCTCTGGGCCGGCTCCGTTGGGTGGTCGTCGATACCGATGCGGTGGCATCCGATGCCATCCGCTACTTGAAGGAGAACCGTCTCGGGCGGGTCACCTTCCTGCCGCTCAATAAACTCCGCCCCCCGATCCTCTCGCCGCTCGGGGCGGACCCGGGGATCGTCGGCTATGCGGTCGACCTCCTGGAGTTCGACCCGGCGTTCGACCGTGCGTTCCGGGTCGTCTTCGGCGCGGCGGTGGTGGTGGATACCCTTGAGCGGGCGCGGCGGATGATGGGCCGGTACAAGATGGTCACGCTCGACGGTGACTTCGTCGAGAAGAGCGGCGCCATGACCGGCGGCTCTCAGGGGAAGAAGGTCCGTGGCTTCGGCGTGGCGGTCGACGACGAGGTCCTCCGGGTCCGCGCGACGCTCGCGGGTCTCGAGGCTGAGGCGGGTGAGATCGAGGCGTCTATCGGCCGTCTTGCTGTGGTTGCAGAGGCGAAGCGGGCGGAGCGGAGTGCGGTCGATGAGCAGGTTGCGCGCTACCGCATGCTGGTCGAGGAGTTCCGGAAGCGCACCGGAGTGCTTGCGGGGGAGAAACAGACCCTCGAGGCGACCCTGCAGGAGATGCTCGAGGGTGCGAAGACCGGCGGCGAGGAACTCGCGCGGCTTGAAGGGGATCTCGAACGGACCACCGGGGAGATCGCGCGACTCTCGGCAGAGGTTGACGGTCTCAAGAAGAAACTCGATGATACCGAGATTCCTGCGCTCACCGAGCAATACGAGAAGTATCGAAAGTCCGTCGAGGATATCGAGCGGCGGCTCCGGAATAAGGACGCTGATATCACCGATGCCAAACGCGAGCGGCAGCACTTCGCAAACCGCGCAGAGGAACTTGCCCTCGAGCGGAGCCGCCTTGAGGCGAAGAACCAGGAGATCGATGCCGAGATCGTCTCTGTAAAAGAGCAGATCGAGCATCAGCGCCGGCTGATCGTCCAGCTGGAAGCGCGACAGAAGGAGTTCTCCGACGAGCTCGCCGGTCTGCACGCGGAGCGGGATCGTATCCTCGGTGAGGTCCGGGCGCTGGACCAGCAGGCCCGTGAACTCTCAGGCGCGATGGAACGGACCCGGATGCAGATCGATGCCCTCGTGGAACGGGAGCGCTCGCTGCTCGTGGAACTCGAAGCGCTCCGGGAGCAGGCTGGCGACGTTGAGGCCGATCTGGACCTCCCTGTCATCGATGCGGGGATTGCTGAGGCCGAGAAGGCGCTCAAAAAGATCGGCGCGGTGAACATGCTCGCGATCGAGGAGTGCGACAGGGTCAGCACGCGCGTCGAGGAGCGGACCGCAAAGAAGGAGGTGCTCTCGCGGGAGCGGGCGATGCTCCTCGACCGGATAGAGAAGTACGAGACGATGAAGTATGACGCGTTCATGACGGCATATACTGCGATCGATACGAACTTCCGGGAGATCTTCGCGCGGTTGACCGATGGGAGCGGCAGGCTGGTCCTCGAGAATGGGGAGGACCCGTTTGCCGGTGGCATGACGTTTGCGGTCCAACCGCGCGACAAGAAGGTCCACCTCCTCTCTTCACTTTCCGGGGGCGAGAAGTCGCTCACGACGCTCGCGTTCATCTTCTCCATCCAGCAGTACATGCCCGCGCCGTTCTACGCGCTGGACGAGGTGGATATGTTCCTGGACGGGAACAATGTCGGCAGGATTGCTGCCATGATCAGTGAGCTCACCGGGAATGCGCAGTCGATCATCGTCTCGCTTCGGAAGCCGATGATCGAGCGTGCCGACCGCATTGTGGGCGTGACTATCCGCGCGGACAAGAGCACCTACGTGACCGGTGTGCAGAACAATGGATGAAGAACCCGTCGAGATCCTGGTGGGCATGACCGAGCGGGGCGAGGTCGACCCCTGGAACATTGATATTGTGGATGTGACCGACCGGTTCCTTGCCGAACTCGACCGCCGCAAGGAACTGGACCTGCGGGTCTCGGGAAGGACGCTCTTTTATGCTGCGTGCCTGCTGCGCCTGAAGTCAGATTACCTCGATGGGTGGGACGGCGGTGAGGATGAGGAGTCGATCTCCGATGAGGATGAAGACTCCCTGACTTCCTACCCCGATTTTGACGTTGAATCCGGGGATGAAGGCGAGCCGATGGACCGACTGGAGCGGGAGATCCAGCGTCGTCTTGGGAGGAAAAATTTGAGAAAGCGGCCGCCGGTCACACTCTATGAACTCATCAAACAGCTCAAGACGGCGGAGAAGGAGCAGCGCCGCAAGCAGAGAAGGCGGGCCGCTGTGCCCCGGGAGCCGGATCTCGACCTCAGCGCCGGGGACGTAGTGGCGGTGGCGCACGATGAGGGGTACCAGAATGCGGTCTCGGTTGTGATGGAAGAGTTCCGACGGGCCACGCGCGACGGGCATGCCCTGACACTCGACAGCCTTTCCGGGGCAATGGGGTGGACCCGTAGGGAGGTTTACATCCCGCTTCTCTTCTTGATGCTCGAGGGAGAACTTGCGATCTGGCAGGATGAGTTCTTCGGCGAGATCTATGTCGGTGATCATGTTCCCAATAAGGATACCGGATAGTGTCTGCGCGGCAGGCCACCCCTGACCCGGGGTGAGACTGGGAGACGCAGGGGGGTTAGTATTTTGACTCTTTTTTCAAGTATCTCAAAAAATTACGTCCTTTTCCGGATCCGTGGGCTGCGCGCGCAGATGTTTTCCAGGATGTGGAGCGCGTTTTAGAGCCCGCCCAACGGTGAGTTGGGAAGAATCCGTAGTCGAATGCCGGTTCCGGGTGTGGGTCTTGGGTAAACCTTTATATGCTGGTGGGGGCAACATGTAATAGTCAAGTCGGAGGTGAACCCCGCGCCTGATTCTGCATTCCGGTGCAGAATGTCGGGGGCTTCCGATGCATATGGGGGTCTGAGCCTGGTGCTCAGATCCGACGGGGCAGGGAAATGCTTATATAGCATTGAAGACAACATTGTAAGGCTGTGTTGTCGGGGCTTCGGGCCGTGCAGCCCTTCGGGGTGGTCTGGTCTGTGCCCTCTTCAACCGTTGTGAGGGCCCAAGTTTCGGCTTGGGTCTGATACGGGTGACAATGTTTATATACCTGGAAGTTCAATATGTATTCTCACAAGTTCTGTCGAGAACCGCTCAATAGGGTTCTCCGGCAGGCTCGGGTCGGGAATACTATGGATTCCTGGTTCGACCCCTGAGGGGGAAACACAATGTTTATATCCTCTAAGATACAAACATTATTTCCTCACTCTGGAGAAACTGGGCGTCCGAGAAACCAAATCTCGGGCGGGTTCTCCGGTCGGGCCGGAAATTCGTTCTGAATTTCTGGGATGGATCCTGAAGCGGGATGGGAAGGTTTATATCCTCTGAGATACAAACATTATATCCTGCGCAGGTGAAGTGCTCTGGTCTGATTCTGACTGGATTCCCTGTATTCAAAAAGGACATGAAGGTTCGAGCCCTCAAATCTCGAATCTGATGTAGGAAGCAAGTGTTTAAATACTTAGGAAATAAACATTGTTTCCTCTTGATGGAGAATCAACGCGACCGCCATTGTGCGGGTTGATTCTGACGTTGGCATTGGCAATGCGGAAATTTGTTCAGTAACCGCTAATTCCTCCCAAGTTCAGTAGTGTGCATACTTCAAATTCTGGTTGATCCTGCCAGAGGTCACTGCTATCGGGGTTCGATTAAGCCATGCGAGTCGAGAGGGTTCGGCCCTCGGCGTACTGCTCAGTAACACGTGGATAACTTAACCTGAGGAAGGGGATAATCCCGGGAAACTGGGGATAATACCCTATAGATTACAGATGCTGGAATGCTCTGTAGTCCAAAGTTCCGGCGCCTCAGGATGGATCTGCGGCCGATTAGGTTGTTGTTGGGGTAATGGCCCAACAAGCCAGTGATCGGTACGGGTTGTGGGAGCAAGAGCCCGGAGTTGGATTCTGAGACACGAATCCAGGCCCTACGGGGCGCAGCAGGCGCGAAAACTTTACAATGCGGGCAA
>Ga0265294_10003560_pt1 | contig 19872 bp, 15 predicted proteins | sample MunlanPumphouse3_FD_192504 | JGI IMG/M metagenome (GOLD analysis project Ga0265294, IMG submission 192504) | Groundwater microbial communities from a municipal landfill in Southern Ontario, Canada - Pumphouse #3 | ecosystem: Environmental > Aquatic > Deep subsurface > Groundwater | place...
TCCCCGACTGCATAAGGGCTTCTATTTTTTCAACAAAAGAAGAATACCCTCCCTGTTGCCAGTAAACGTCCTGACCTAGCACTTTGGCAAGATAATTCTCTATTTCCCTTGTAATAATTTGTTTTTTAGTTTGAGAATTTAAATAGTCATTAATTAACGAAACAATAGTCTTCAAATAACATCACCAAAATTTATTTTTCGCCAAAGTTTAACTAAATACCTGCTATTATTATTTCTTTTTTATCTCTCATGTTAACCTTGTATGATCTTCATTTGTTAAAAATCCTCTGCCCACAATTTCGGCAGAGGATTTTGCAACTCTTATAATTTTTCGACGTGCGCTTCCAGCCAATCCATAAACTGGCGGGCTGTTCTGGGGGAACGCCCGTTATGGTTGATCTCCCATTTCAAGGCCTCTTCGTGCAGAGTAACAAGATCGATAGCCAAACCCCTGTTGCGGGCTAGTCCCTCCACTATTTCCAAATACTCCTCTTGATCAGGTGCAGGGTAGATTATCGTAATGCCAAAACGATCTGCTAAGGATAATTTCTCCTGCAAGGTATCTGCTGAGCGTACTTCGTCATCTTCATTCCCGGATCGCAACCCGCTCCTATCACTGAACTTCTCTTTAATCAAGTGGCGACGATTGGAAGTGGCATAGATGACTACGTTTTGTGGTTTACTCTCCAGGCTTCCTTCCAAGACCGCTTTCAAGGCCGTATATTCTTCTTCACTATCGCCGAAAGCTAAATCATCAATAAAGATAATGAATTTTTGCTGTCTTTCTTTAATTATTCTAATCACCTGCGGTAAATCATCCAGCAAATCTTGGGGTAATTCGATAACCCTTAAGCCGGACCGCCCATACTCATTCAGTAAGGCTTTAACCGTAGCAGATTTCCCGGTTCCCCTGTCCCCATATAATAAAACATTGTTGGCGGCATAACCATTTAATAACTGCTCTGTATTGTTGATGATCTCCTGACGCTGACGCTCATACCCGATCAGATCACCAAAGCGGATCGGGTCAGGAGCAGAAACGCCTTGTAATACACCCTTTTCTCCGTTTTTCTCCCAGATAAAGCCTTGATATCTAGCAAATTGGCCAGAACCATTTTGCTGTATAAAACAGACCAAAGGTTGAAGACATTCACTCCAGCTTTGACTAGCTTTAAAGGCCGCACAGAGAGCCTCAATTTTAACACTATGACTAACGCCTTCCCTGTCTTCAGTAAGTTCAGGCTTATCACCACTGTCTAAGCTCCATTCAGGGAGACTTTCCAGCAAATCATTCTCCAGCTTGGACTGAGCGAATCCTTTGAAAGCTTCTTCCTTGATCAAGCCGGCAGTGACCCCGGAAGCTATCTGCAGACAGTTTAGGTCTCTTTCCACCGCCTTTTTTAAGCTCTCTGATAGGTTCTCCAAGCTCACCTTTTCACTACGCCGACTAAAAAAATTATCCGCATAAATGATTTTCTCAATAAGATAATCCTCAAAAGTGCTTTCGGGATTAGCTTCCACCAAGGCATAGTAAAACTCGCTATAATGATTGAGCAACTGACTAAAGCTTATGCTTACAGAAGTCGCATCCTGCAAAATAGAACTGAAAGCTTTAATTACTCTATCCTCTAACAGTCCCCGATACACGGTTAAAGACTCTAATGCTAATTTAGCTTCATAGATTTGACGATTCATGTCATCACTCCTCGTATAATATGTTTAGTTCCACTTTTCAAGTGGTCTAAACATATTTTTTTATTTTAATTGAGATATCCCGATGCTAATATGTTCTTATAGAACGATTAGCAAAGGAAAATTCTTTCACTCCTTGCAAAACCTAAGGGTTATTGCCTAGATAGCGTGCTTCCTGACTTAGTTGTCATATTCTGCTTACTCAGATGCTGCACCCCTTTGACTAGCCAACAGCAAGGTGTTTTTCAAGGGTGAATGCTGATAATGCGAGGTTGCAGTCAGCTTCTAAGATTGGGATATCTCTTTTACTAATCATTCAACCTTATCTTTCAATGAAAGGTGGTGATCTTGTGAAAAACTTTATGTCTACTTTATTCGTTGGTATTGATGTAAGTTCCAAAATCAATGTTTTGTGTGCTTTGGATTTTCAAGGCAATAAACTTCTTAACCTAAGGGCTCTGAATAACCAGCCTGGTGCCGAATCTATTTTAGATAGTATTATTACTTGCTTAAATTCTAATAGCCTAAAATATGTTGTTATTGCTTTGGAATCAACTTCTTTTTACAGCACTCATATTGCTAATTTCCTTTCTTCCAATGAAGAGCTTCTGTTTTTTAAGCCTCTTGTATATTGTCTTAATCCTAAATCTGTTGCTAACTATAGAAAGTCTTTTGTGGATATGGATAAAACTGATCCCCTGGATGCTTTTGTTATTGCTGACTTTGCTAGATGTGGTAGGATTACATCCGAACCTTGGCGAGGGGCTCAGTTCCTTGCTTTACAAAGACTTTCTAGGCATAGGCTTCATCTAGTTGAATGTGTCACTAGGGAGAAGGCTTATATGGTCTCTAATATTTATTTGAAATTTAGTGAGTTAGCTGTATTAGATAAGGATGAACAACCTTTTTCTAATACTTATGGTGTTACTTCCGCAGCCGTTTTAACTGAGTTCCTTTCTTTGGATGATATTACTTATTTATCTATTGAGGATCTCGTAGCATTTGTATCGGCTAAGGGTAAAAATCGCTTTAGCGATCCTTACGAAACTGCTAAGTTATTACAAAAGGCTGCTAGAGATTCTTATCGCTTGGACAAGGTTTTGTATGAGCCTTTGAATACCTCAATTGCTTCATCTTTTAATGTTATTAAAGCCTTCGACGATGAAATCAAAACCATTGATAAAGCCATTACAAAGGCGATTAAAGGGATTAACACTACGGAATATCAGTCTCTTATTTCTATCCCTGGTATCGGTCCAGTCTTGGCTAGTGGTATCCTTGCTGAAATAGGCACTATTACTTCTTTCGATACTCATAACGCACTAGCTAAGTATGCTGGTCTTACTTGGAGAGTCAATCAATCTGGTAATTATTCTGCTGATGATACTAGGATGACTAAGACTGGTAATAAATATCTTAGATACTATTTAATTGAGGCTGCTAATAGTGTTAAAAACCATGTGCCTGAATACAAAGATTTTTACCTTAAAAAATATAGTGAAGTAACTACTCACCAACACAAAAGAGCACTCGCACTTACATCTCGTAAATTAGTTCGTCTGATTTTTGGCTTGCTGACCAAAAATCAAATCTACTCCAGCGGTAAAGTTGGAGAGGTACAATAAAATATTTTTTAATCTTTAGCCTGTTTTTTTCTAAAAACCTTAGGTTCTATTTGTGTTGCCCTTCTTTAATCCTTTTGTTTATTTCCGTTAAAAATCTTCTCTTGACATATCACCAGATTGCTGTTCTATCTTTTGATGTTCTTTACTATCTCTTCGTATACTGCTTCCGTTTCTGCCCTCTCCGCTAGATTAAAAATAACCAGCTTGCCATTACTCTTCAGGTACACAAACGTCTTAACTTGCTTATTGACAAACAGCTTTACTGCCCCATACTCGGTAGTGCGGAAATGCCCTTTTAAATGACTTCCCACGGCGGAGCCATTAGTACGCAGTTCAATATTAGGTAGCGTTTCCCTTAATTCAAGCTCTTCAATAGACTCCCAAGAGTAAATTTGACCATACATACCATGTATTTGTAAGCCTTCTTCTAAAAAAGTAATCTTTAGCGGCTGAACAGAATAAATCATTAAAACAACCACCAAAACCAAAGCTAAGCCTGTGATAATCAGAGGAATGGCCGCCTGTTTCCAGGCACCTTCCCGCAACTTACCTTTTTCATCAAACAGATTACCATCATATTTAGGGGCTTTAATCATTAGATAAACAGTGGAAATACCCACAAAGACTACGGCTATAATGAACCCGAGGCCTGTATTTACATCTAAAGCTTGTAAAATACCCAAAAGTAAAAAGATAGCCCCGTTAAAATACGAATAATAACCGATTAGTTTTCCTAAACCTTCCGTATCAACTTTTTTCTTTTTCTCCTTAGACATGGTATTATAGCCGGAGATCAAAAAATACCATTTAAAAACATGTACCCCTAAGCCTAGAAAAATAAAGGTTCCTGCCAAAAGAAAAGACCAAATCATCAATCTCATCACTCTCTCTTTAGTTTTTTTGAGAAAGTTAATACATGACTAGTATTAATGATATAATGATATCAACTTTAAAGAGGATCCGCAATAAATTGGAGGAATGAAGTTTTATGCAAAAGGTTTTCGCTGTGCCCATTTTATTATGTCTACTCGTCTTCAGTATTGCCGGGTGTGGGTTTAACGGCAGCCCAGGTCCTTCCGCAATAGACAGGGCCACAGAAAATTCGTCAACTGAAACAGACCGAGACAGTGAAATAATCAATCCCGAAGGAAAGACACTAGCAGAGAGATTCAAGGTACCGGAAGGATATCAGCGGACAGAAGTAACGGTTAGTTCATTCGGAGAATATTTAAGAAACCTGCCCTTAAAGCCTAATGGTACCAAAGTTAAATACTACAATGGCAGCACCAAGTTTCACCAAGTTTATGATGCTGTCATCGACATGGAAATCGGCGAGAGAGATTTACAGCAGTGTGCTGATGCCGTCATTAGACTAAGAGCCGAATATCTTTTTCACCAACAGGAATATGATCAAATCCACTTCAATTTCACTAACGGCTTCAACGCTGAATATGTCAAATGGCGAGAGGGTTACCGTATCTCCGTCAACGGCAATCAAGTCAGTTGGGTCAGAGGTAGCAGTAGCGACCCCCAAAGTTATGCGGATTTCCGCAAATACCTAGATCTGGTTTTTGCTTATGCCGGTACCCTTTCCTTGTCACAGGAATTAACCGCCAAAAACCTGGCAGATATGCAGATCGGCGATGTCTTGATCCAAGGGGGAAGCCCCGGTCATTGTGTCATCGTGGTGGATCTGGCCGAACAGCAAGAGACAGGAGAAAAGTTGTTTATGCTGGCACAAAGCTATATGCCGGCTCAAGATATTCAAGTCCTCAAGAATAAAAACCAGGAAGAGCTCAGTCCCTGGTACCCCTTGAATTTTGAGGGAGAACTGGAAACCCCGGAGTGGACCTTTGCACAGAGCGACCTAAAGCAGTTTAAGTAAATTAACCATTGCATTTTCAGTAAAATAAGATATCGTAATAAAGGTAATGTGTAGTAGTCTTAAGTCAAGTCGTTTACTGGAGGTACAGCATGATCTTTATGGAAATCCTCAAAGCGATTATTCTGGGAGTAGTCGAAGGAATTACCGAGTGGCTACCCATCAGTAGTACCGGTCATATGATTTTAGTAGAGGAATTTATTCAATTAAACGCCTCCGCTGCTTTTAAAGAAATGTTCTTTGTGGTCATCCAATTGGGTGCTATTATGGCAGTTGTTTTGCTCTATTTTCACAAATTAAATCCCTTTTCACCGCACAAAACAAGGTTGGAGAAAAGGGAAACTTGGAATATCTGGTATAAAGTTATTGTAGGCGTACTACCCGCCGCCGTCTTAGGCTTTTTCTTTGATGATTGGCTCAATGAGCACTTTTATAACTACCAAACAGTGGCTATTACCCTGATCATCTATGGAATCCTCTTTATAATCATTGAAAACCGTAATAAATACCGTGAACCCCGCATCAGAGATTTTACGCAGTTAAGTTATCCCATCGCATTCTTAATCGGGGTATTTCAGGTCTTATCCATGATTCCGGGAACCTCTCGTTCCGGGGCAACAATCCTCGGCGGAATTATCCTGGGTTCCTCCCGCTACATTGCTACCGAGTTTTCCTTCTTTTTATCGATCCCAGTTATGTTTGGGGCCAGTGCTTTAAAACTGGCTAAATTTGGCTTTAGCTTTACCGGCTCAGAGATCGCTATTTTACTAACCGGAATGATCATGGCCTTTCTCGTTTCCGTGCTGGCCATTAAATTTTTACTGAGCTATATCAAGAATAATGATTTCAAAGCCTTCGGCTGGTACCGAATCGTGTTAGGATTAGTTGTGATAGGCTACTTTATGCTTAGGGGTTGATCCCGGCTAACTGCATCAGATAGAGCGCATTCCGGGTTGTAGAAGGCCCCGGACGTAATTGATAATCAAAATAAATCTTCCCGTCTTGATAATATTCCTGAAAATGATAGTTGGCGATTCTCTCATTTTCCTCCGCCAAATCACAGAGTTCCAGATCGTGCGTTGAAGTCAGACCAAGAGAGTTGGTTTGACTTAATTTATTGATCAATACCTTCGCCCCGTTATGGCGATCGAGGGAATTGGTACCTTTGAAGACTTCGTCTAACAGGAAAAAGACCCTTTCTCCCTTTTCCGCTGTCTGCACAATTTTCTTGATCCGTAAGAGTTCCGCATAGAAAGAGGAAATGTTCTCTTCCAGATTATCACTGACCCGCATACAAGAATAGAGGGACATGAGCGAAGCCTTAAAAGCACGGGCACAAACCGGAGCACCGGCATATGCCAGCACCAGGTTAATTCCTGCTGTCCGAAGTAAGGTACTCTTGCCGGACATGTTGGAACCGGTAATTAACAACACTTTTACTTCATCCTTAAAGGCCAGATCGTTATACTTTCTTTGCTCAGAACTAATCAAAGGATGTCCTAAGCCTACCGCTTCAAAAATCGGCTTAATTGTCTCTGCTACATTTGCCTCCGCTCCACTCTCCTTCGCTCCATTTACCTCCAATTCTTTCGTCTTACAGAGCGTCGGCATAACCCAATCCGGATGATCAAAGCCAATTACGGCCAGACTGTTCAGGGCCTCAATGGTCCCCAAAGCATCAAACCACTGAGCCATAGCCTGGCCTGATTGTCGTTTCCAACGTTCCAGCGAAATCAGATATTGGAAATCCCGCAGAGCAATAATATTAAAAAAAGCATAAAAAGCATTCCTCCGGTTGGTAATAGGAGTAATTAGGGCAGAAAGCTGCTCAATCTGTTCATACACCTTCCGCCCCTTGCCGTCTCTTAGCCCAGCTTGAATATTTTGTAAGTAGATAGATTTAAAAGTTGGTTTCTCCAGCTGTTTCAGCATCTGCTCATAGGTCTTAAGGTCAGCGGTATATTGCTCCGCTATCTGAAACATCTTGTCCCGCTCCTTGCGGCGATATTTAAGGAGAACAGTCTGAGCTAAGAGCGCAGAAATCGGCCAGATCCAAGGTATTATATTCATCCCAAATCCTAAGATTACCAGGATTGTGGTAAGCACCGGAGCGACTCGGCAGAAGATGATTACCCTGAAATCCGTAAAAACCTCATTCTTTTCCTTGCCCCAATTAATCAGTTCCTGTGGATCCCTCAGCTTATCTTTAAACTGCTTGCCTTCCGCTAAGGTTAGCATTCCTTTGGCTAAAAAATGTTGTCTCCACATAAGTAATTCAGCTAGTTCCTGCACAGCTTTCTGACGCTCTAAAATAGCCTCCCTCTCCCCTACTATTCCTGAGAGTAAGTCCTTTAGCTTTTCTCTGCCCCGAAAGGTTTGAGCAGTATTAATCCATTGAAAAAGTGAGGCTCTGCCGAAAATATCCAAGTCCTCTGCATAATTATGATTTAAGTCCTTGAATTCTGCTCCGTCATCAGCAAAGGCCTGCCATTCACCTTTGAGCCGCCTTAGTGACCAAGTATTTATCTCAGACAAAGCTGTGGTGTATTTAATTCTTTCTTTTAATCTGCTGTGACGAATAACCAGATAGAAATAGACGGCTGTAAACACGAAAAGAGCCGTAACAAAATCCAGCGACCTATTACGCAGATAGGTGATTACAATGATGATCAAGCCGCTGCTAAATAGTACCAGCCGTACATTGGCAATTAATTGTTCCAGCTTGCTCTGCTTTTGTAACAATTGCTCATAACGACGTTTTCTTTTCTCATATTTCTGGAGAACTTCCCTCTTCATTTGCGGATCTTTCATTTGCGGGTCTTTCAAAGCTCTGCCTCCTCAGTTTCCTGACCATAAACGAAAACGGAATACAATTCAACCCATATTATCCCCTTAATACCTATCTTCTCAACCAAAAAGCTAAAAATCCCGGTGTAGACCGAGATTTAATTTTTCTTAACTATATTAACCTATCTTAACTATATTAACCTATCTAACATCCCTTGAGGAAGTTGAACGATATTTATTACTTTCATTAATAAGAGCATTTTTGCGATTTTCCTTACGCTCGTTCTCAGCTCTCTTGCTTTCTTCTAAAAGCTCGGCAACACGGGTACTATCTGTAGTGTCGTCCGCCGGCTCGTGTTCCTGGATAAAATCCGAAAACCGTTCCTCTAATGTGTTTGCGTCAGTTAAAGATTTATTTCCCTGCTGTCGCCTAAAAAAATTCTCGCGGGGAACAAAATACACTTTCTGATTCCCGAAAAACACTGCCAGTTCTTCTGCCGTTTTGTCTGATAAGTTTAATTCTTTCTTCGCTTGTTCTAGAACATCCGCTATCCCTGATTTGGCCATTTCTTTGTAGCGTCTATCCGGGACTGTCGCCTCAAACTCTCTATCAAGGCTCCTAGCCAATTGGAAAATTTCCTCTTCATAACCCACTTCACGCAGATAGGCTTGGCTGCCTTCTCTTATCTCCAATAAAGCTCGCACATTTTCCACCTTGGCTTCTAATTCCGGATTCCCTTGATATAAGTGTCTAATATTATAAAAGGAATCCTCAATTAACTGCATCGCCTTGGCATATAAGCGAACATTAGTGTCGTGATCATTACCGATACCCAGGACTTCGGCCAGGGTAGTATGTTCTCGGCCTTGTAAATCAGGATGTTTATAATTAAAATACCCATTCAGAGAAATGTTCTTATTTTGCGGTAAAGAACCAAAACCACGTGGGATCGTATTAACCTGATCAATTATTTTTTGCAGAGCCTTCTCTAATTTTTGTTCGCGTCTGTTTTGACGTATCTCATATAATTTCTTAAATATTTTAAAATTACTAAATAACCCATCCCTACGATCAACTACGCCTATTTTATTATTAAACAAATTACTCTGACTGTCATGTGAACCATATAAACCCAATTTCTACACCTCCATTAAAAACGATTATCTAGGACCTTTACTAGTATCTCGCTCCTTACGCTCGTTTGCTGTCTTCAACAAATGCCTTACCATCTTAATTTTCTCTTCTTCCGTCCTAATAGTTGTATTACCAGCAAAATTGCGAGCATCGTGCAAATATTCCTCTAAAGTACGAGTTTCCATTTCCTCTAATTCTCTTTTTTCCATTGCTAAAGCACTGTAATATTCTATACCAATTTGAGGATGCTTACGTAACACTTCGGCTAATTGCTTTTGAAAGCTTCTCCTGGCGGCATTTTCTGCTTTAATCTGGTCATTGGTCTCCTTCCAAATTTGCTTTGCTTCCGCCATAAAAACTGAAGAGCCCTCATATCTCTCATCTAAATATATTCTCTTTTCCGCTAAGTTCTTTTGAAACGAGTCTAACTTTTTCTGCCAATTACTGGCATATTCAGTTCCTTCTCTTCTTTCTCCAGAAAGATTAGCATCCTCTATAATATCATTTAAAATAGTATTTGTAATCAAATTATTTACACTATCCCTAACTTTACTCCCTCTCGTTTTAACCTCTGCTAACATTTTTTCTAACATGGCAACTTCTTCTAAACTCCGATATTTCTTAGCTAAATCCACGCCTTTTTCCAGCAATTCCACCGAGCAATTATTATTTTTAGCGTAAAATTTAATTTTCTCTAATTCGGCTTCTGCGGCAATTGTTTCTTCAAGTTCTTGGCTCCTGAGAGTATCTACATTTTCTTTGGGGATGTATAATTCTTGCTGGGGTATTTTCTTTTTGCGACAATAATTATTTATTTTTTGTTCTAATTCTTGAAAGGAAATATTGACTTTCAAACAAAAAATTTCTCGCTCGCTTTCCCGACGTAACAAATCTTCCCCATTAATATAATATGTATCTAAAACATGTGCCCGATATTTAGCTCTGATTTTTTCTAAAGATTCCTGATATAAACGAAGATCTTCTTGCAAATCACTGCTTCTTTCATAGTCACGGGGAGAAAAGGGGGTTTTCTCAAGTTCTTCAAGGGGTTTTAGTTCAAATTTAGGTTTAGCTTCAAGATTAAATTCATTTTCCGGTTCACGCTTGTATTCACTTTTTGTTAATCTTTCCATCACCTGATTAAAAAATCTTTTCATGGTCTTTTCCCCCTTCACATCTAGAAACGAGTATTCACCTTGGTCCTTTATCAGGACTGCTCTTTTCTCGTATTTTACGCCCAGTCTTCATTCCCTCAATTTCTGCAATGCGTTGCTTTAAACCAGGAAGTTCATTTCTTTCAGATGCCTCAACCTGTTCTGTATAAAACCTTGTGCTCGCTTCAAAAAACTTATCCTGACTTATATCCGATCTTAAAACGGCAACAGACTTGAACCTTGGATCACGATAACTATTACTCATTCTTTTAGTAAACTCTTCCCAATTAATAGAAGGATGGTCTTTAGGATGGTCATTCTTAGCAAACCCATTTTTTTTCTGCCACTCTTTGCGCTCCTCATCATTGATCTTTTGCCAGATTTGCTTAATTACCGCATCATGCTTAATGTCAGCTTCATACCACCTATTTAGGTAAATGCCCTTGACCTTTAATCCCTCTTTTAATAAATCCAGCTTTTTGAACCAATTAATTTCATATTTGGCCTCTGTTTTTTTTCTACCGAAAGGATTAACATTAAACTTGATATTAGCGAGGATATCACACGCTATATCCCATTTAGCATCATTTCTATGTATTGTTTTTATTACTCTGCCCTGATTAATTTCCTCAAATTTAGCCCTTGCTTTGACTAATTTTTTTTCTAACTCCGCTACCTGTTCCTTGCTGCCATATTTCTCCTCCAACTTGATAACTTCTTCAAGTTCATGTACAGAACAATTATCATCTCTCAGGAGGAAACAAATTTCTGCCCGTCTATTCTCCTCACTGATTCTTTGTTTAACTTCTCTATCGACATAGGCTAAATCCTCAGGCTGAAGATTAAACCTTTGGCAATAGCTCTCACGCTTAATTTCCCGATGCATTATTTCATCAGGATTAAACCAAGGCTCATTCACAAGATGATACTTATATTTTTCTTTAATCTTTTCCAGGGCCTGCTGATATAATTGGGTGTTTTCTAGGAAATCAGCTGTTTTTTCATAATGAACGGCTGAAAAATATATTTTATCATGTTCAAGTTCACGATCAAGCAGAAGTCTAATTTTCAGCTTACCTTCATATTCGTCAGTATATTTACCTTCAAATGTCGCTATTATCTTTTCTAGATAAAATTCTAATTTGTTTGAACCCACAAACTCCAGCCTCCTTCCTTTCAAGATAACTTAGCGTTTAAGGCCAGTTATCTAATCATGTTTTGGAGAACATGAGAAAATTGCTACTGATTTAGCTATTGATTTAGCTATTGATTATATTATTGCATATTTTCTGTAAAAATGCAATAAATAGAGTGGACTTTTTAACCATTTTACTAATTACAGTCACGTAAAATCCACATAATCCCCACGGGAGAAGTCAGGCATAAAGCCTAGCCCTTGTAAATGGCGAGATAGCTCCGGCAAATATTCCGCAGCCTCCCAGCCCATACTTACCTTATAATCATAGATATCATAATCTGCGCGATGCTTTACAGGGGAAAGGTTCGGCATTAGGACATTAGCCCCGGCCCCTAAACCCTTTTCGCGACCATGAGCATCTACACTACCTAGGGCTGTGGTAGATGGCAATAAGGCTTTCGGTAGCATAATTCGCAAAAGTGACAAGATCAACAAAGTACGGTGTGCTGTCGGCTGATAATATCCGGCAAATCTGGTCTGGGCATGGGGAATAAATGGTCCAATCCCAATCATATGCGGCTGTAGTTCTCTGAGAAAGATCAGATCTTCCGCCAAAGTATCATAAGTCTGAAAAGGGGAATCCACCATAAAGCCCGCCCCCACCTGAAACCCTATCTCTTTTAAGTTATAAAGGCACTCTTGACGCTGTTTTAAAGTTAACTCTTGAGGATGCAGTTTCCCAAAATGAGCTTCATTGGCCGTTTCATGGCGTAACAAATAGCGGTCTACCCCGGCGTTAAAGAGCTCTTGATAGGATTTCTTACTACGTTCTCCCACCGAGAGGGTTACCGCACAAGCTGGGAAGCTTTCCTTGATTTTAGCCACAAGCCGGCAGAGACGTTCATCGCTAAAGTAGGGGTCCTCACCGCTTTGTAAAACAAAGGTGCGAAAACCTAAGGAATAGCCTTCCTGGCAACACGTTAAGATTTCCTCAGGGGAAAGCCGATATCTTGGCACCGTCTGATTGCTTCTTTGCAAACCACAGTAATAGCAATCATTGCGACAATAATTAGAGAATTCCAGGAGCGCCCGGAAATAAACCTTGCGCCCGTAATATTTTTCCCGCAATTCATTAGCAAATTCTTTTAATAAAGCTTGCTCTTCTTGAGTTGCTGCTGTGAAAAAATAACGGATGAGCGCGGCAAGTTCCTTTTTCTTAGCTGTCTTTAATTGCAGGGAAAAACTCTCCGCCTGCTCATTTTCCAGGTTTATCTCCATTGCTTCTCCTCCTCTCTTGATCTCTATCTCTCTATCTCTCTTTACAGACGCACATCCCGCTGGCCATTTTCGATCCTCTTGATTTTCTCCAGGATGCTGTCATAAACCTTTTCACCCTTAAACCGCTCTATATGCTGCTTTAAAGTCTCTTCCCCTTTAAGCTTTGTTTGCGGGGAAGCATAATCAAGCAAATATTCCTTAAAAGTAAAAATCGCATTGGGAACACAAAAATTATGCACGAATTTGGATTTAGCCACTTTCATAAACTCTTCCCCGGTACGTCCGGCGCGATAGCAGGCGGTACAAAAAGAGGGAATAAAACCCATTTCACAAATCTCCCTGATCTCATCATCAAGACTACGGGTATCACCAATCGAAAACTGTTCTTTATCAGGCAGACTATTGGCAATCTTAGACTTGGCATAAGCACCGACCCCGATCCGCGTCCCGGCATCCATTTGTGACACACCGAATTTTAAAACCTCCCGGCGTACTTTTTCCGGTTCACGTGCCGTACAAATCAGACCCGTATAAGGAACTGACAAACGCAAGATCGCTACAAGTTTTTTAAAATCATCGTCACTTACGGCATATTCCGGATGTTCGGTAAAAGGTGTCCCCGTAGCTGGAGTAATTCTGGGGAAGGAAATCGTATGGGGTCCTACACCGTTAAAAGTTCCCTCCAAATGAATCGTATGATACATAAGTCCCATCACCTCAAAGCGCCAATCATACAAACCAAACAAGACACCGAGCCCATTATCATCTACACCGGCCTCTTGGGCTCTGTCCATACAGTATAATCTCCAGCGGTAATGTCCTTTGATCGTCCCTGCCGGATGCATTCTCCGATAAGTTTCATGATGATAGGTTTCCTGAAATACTTGGAATGTCCCAATCCCCACTTCTTTTATTTTCTTTAATTCTTCCACAGTGAGCGGGGCGCAATTGATGTTGGCCCGACGAATTTCCCCATGTTCGGATTTGACACTGTAAACCTTTTTAATCGTCTCACACATATAATCAATTTCCGTAGTGGGTGATTCACCATAAACAAGCACCGTTCTTTTCTGACCTTCCTCAATCATGATCCGTACTTCCTGCTCAATCTCCTCTAAACTCAAGGTTTTACGTTCAACAGCTTTATTCGAGCTACGAAAGCCGCAGTATGTACAATTGTTTGCACACATACTACTGATATATAAGGGCGCAAAAAAGACAATCCGGTCCCCATAGACCTCTTCCTTTAATTGATGGGCCAGGTCATACATTTCCTGGATCGTGGTCGGATCCTGATTTTGGATCAAGATCGCTGTTTCTTCCGGTTCTAGACGGACACACCCTTCGGCTTTTTTCAAAACACGTCGGACATCTTCCTGGGAGGGATTCTCCCATTTATGCAACTGGGCCCAAATCTTGTCTTCATCAATAAAATCATGCTCCAATTTGTCTAAAGCCTCAAATTCCTTTTCATATTTTTTAAGAAAGTTCATAATAATTATCCCCTTTCTCTCCCCTATAAACTTTTTATTTAATCTTAAAAAATAAATTACTTGATTAGCCTAAGCTTCCAGTTTGGTGATCATGGATTTTACCGTAGCACCGGAAACACGGCCCAGCTTACCGGTGAGGGCACTAATCTCATCATTACTGCCATCCACAATCAAGGTGATTACAGAGACGCCTCGTTCCCGATAAGGTACACCCAACCTACCGATAATTAATTCCGCATATTCATGAAGAATGGTATTAACACGTTCCGCACAAGAAATGTTCTTGTTGACAATGCCGATAAACCCAATCCTTTTATCCTCTTTATCCATAAAGTACGATCCTCGCTTTCTAAAAGATAAAACTACGTTTCTTAAAACAAAACTCCCTTCCCGCAAACGATTACTTCTTTGCGAAAAGGGAGCAAATCGGCTTAGTAAAGTAAAAAGTAGCTACCACACATGCCGGATGCGCGCCTTCCCGCTCGGAAACACCTTGCGGTCAGGTAAAACTATGAGCCCTATATCCCCAAGCAGTCAATCGGCACCTTCCTCATAACAAGCCTAGTTGCTGCAAGCAGATATATAGCTGTACAATCTTATTAACTTTTCATTAATATTTTATCACTAAAGAGAGGTACTGTCAAAATCCATTTCAAAAGAACCCGTATATAATTGATGATACTTCCCTTGGGCGGCAAGTAATTCTTGATGGGTGCCCCGCTCAATAATTTTTCCCTCTGCCAGGACCATAATCACATCAGAGTTTTGTACCGTAGAGAGTCTATGGGCAATGACAAAGACGGTTCTCCCCTGCATCAGAGCATCCATCCCCTTTTGGATAATGACTTCCGTCCGGGTATCAATGCTAGAAGTAGCTTCATCGAGAATCATCACAGGAGTAGCAGCCACTTGGGCTCTGGCAATGGACAAAAGCTGCCTTTGTCCCTGGGAAAGGCCGCTGCCATCTCCCGCTAAAACAGTATCATACCCTTGGGGAAGCATGGAGATAAAGCCATGGGCATTAGCTCGCTTAGCCGCAGCATAAATCTCTTCTGGCGTAGCATCCAGTTTGCCGTAACGAATATTCTCCATTACCGTACCGGTAAAGAGATTGGTGTCCTGCAAAACCATTCCCAAAGAACGTCTCAGGTCACTTTTTTTGATTTTATTAATGTTGATCCCGTCGTAATGAATCTTGCCGTCAGCAATATCATAGAAACGATTCAACAGATTGGTGATAGTTGTTTTCCCAGCTCCCGTTGCCCCAACAAAAGCCACCTTCTGTCCGGGCTTGGCGTAAAGGGTAATATTCTGCAAGACGGTTTTTACCCCGTCATAGCTAAAATCCACATCAGAAAAACGCACATCACCTTTTAATTGGATATAAGCAGTCGTTCCGTCCTTTTGCGGGTATTTCCAGGCCCAAATCCCGGTATGTTCTGCGGTTTCAACTAAAGTATCCCCCTCTAAATAGGCATTAACAAGGGTGACGTCACCATCATCAATTTCCGCTTTTTCATCCATCAATTGAAAAATGCGTTCTGCCCCGGCTAAAGCCATTATTACAGCATTAAGTTGTTGAGAAATTTGGGCCACCGGCATCGTAAAGGTGCGGCTCAGTTGTAAGAAACTGGCGATTGCCCCGAGTGTGACCCCCCCGATGTCATTAATGGCTAGAACTCCGCCGATAATGGCCAGCACAACATATTGGAGATTCCCGATATTCCCCATCACCGGCATGAGAATATTAGCATACCGATTGGCCTGGGTCGCATTACGGCAAAGCTTATCATTTAGTTTATTAAAATTCTCGATAGTTTCTGCTTCATGGCAAAAGACTTTAACTACTTTTTGCCCGTTAATCATCTCTTCAATATAGCCATTGGTTTGGCCCAAAGCTTCCTGTTGCTTGATAAAATAACTGGCACTGTTACCGGCAATTTTTTTCGCTGCAAAAAGCATCAAAAAGAGCATCAGCACTACCACTACCGTCAAATGTAGGCTGGTTGCCAACATGGCTGAAAAAACAGCAATAATCGTTACTATCGAAGAAATCACATGTGGTAAAGCATGGGCAATCATCTGCCGTAAAGTGTCCGTATCATTGGTAAAACGGCTCATAATATCGCCGTGGGTGTTGGTATCAAAATATTTGAGCGGCAGGGTCTGCATCTGATCAAACATTTGATCACGAATCTCTTTTAAAACACCTTGAGCAATGACCACCATGAAGCGGTTGGAAAAATAAGTAGCAATTATGCCGATCAAAAAGATCCCAGCCATAAAGAGAAGGGCTTTTAATAGCCCGCTAAAGACAGGGTTAGCCATCAGCAAAAGCGGACTGATATAATCATCAATCAAAACCTTTAAAAATAAGGAACCGGCTACACCGGCCGCTGAACTAAGGAAGATACAGAACAGCACGAAGACAAATTGCAAGCCGTATTTCTTCGTAATGTAAGAGAGGAGGCGGGTGATGGTTTTTTTCTGCACCTTGGGGCGTTTAGGCAACATCAGGACTGTCCCCCCCTTTTTGCTGGGAATAATATACTTCCTGATAAATTTGATTCGTTTGCAGTAACTCCTCATGGGTTCCTACAGCCGCAATTTGCCCCTCATGCATCACAACTATCCGATCAGCCTCCCTAATCGACGCTACGCGCTGGGCAATAATTAGCTTGGTTGTCTCCGGAAGCGATTGACGTAACCCCTGACGCAGCAAAGCATCAGTCTTGGTATCTACGGCACTGGTAGAATCGTCCAGGATTAAAACTTTAGGCTTTTTGAGTAGGGCTCGGGCAATACACAAGCGTTGTTTCTGTCCCCCGGAAACATTAGTTCCTCCCTGTTCAAGATAGGTGTCATAACCCTCCGGGAAAGACTTAATAAATTCATCTGCTTGGGCCAACTGACAAACTTGAATAAGTTCTTCCTCACTGGCCTCCTTGTTGCCCCAACGCAGGTTTTCTTTGATTGTGCCGGAAAACAGTTCATTCTTCTGGAGAACTACGGCCACTTGTTCCCGCAAGACCCGGAGGTCATACTTGCGCACATCAACACCGCCAAGATAAACAGCCCCTTCGGTCACGTCATAGAGACGGGGAATCAATTGGACGAGAGTTGTCTTAGAACTTCCTGTGCCCCCGATGATACCAACAGTTTCGCCTGCCTTTATGGTTAGATTAATCCCTTTCAGACTGTAACTATCCGCTTTTTTGGCATAACTAAAGCTAACCTCTTCAAACCTAATCTCCCCATTTTTTACGGTTAAAACAGGCTCTTCACAGTTACTGAGGTCGCTTTTTTCTCTTAATACCTCAACAATCCGCTCGGCTGAAGCCCGGGAAATTGCAATCATGACAAAAACCATGGATAACATCATCAGGCTCATCAAGATTTGCGCAGAATAGGAAATAAAGCTGACGAGTTGCCCGGTAGTTAAGGTTGCGGAGACAATCATTTTAGCCCCAAACCAGGAAATCAAAAGCATACTCACATACATAGAAAATTGCATTAAAGGGCCATTGAAAGCGAGAATTTTTTCCGCTTTACTAAAATTACGGAAAATATTCTCCGACACAGCATGGAATTTCTCTTTTTCGTAATCTTCCCGCACAAAGGATTTTACCACGCGAATACCCCGTAAGTTTTCCTGGACAACATTATTGAGCTTGTCATATGTTTTAAAAACAGTCCGGAAAATCGGATGGGCATTTTTAATAATCAGATATAGTCCCAGTACCAAAAAAGGAGCAATCCCCAGAAAAACCAAAGAGAGCTTTCGATTGATACTGAAGGACATGAGTAACGAAAAAAACAGCATAATCGGACTGCGCACGGCAACACGAATAATCATCTGGTATGCGTTTTGGATATTGGTCACATCAGTGGTCAGACGTGTAACCAGACTTGCCGAGGAAAATTTATCGAGATTATAAAAAGAAAAATCCTGGACTGATTCAAACATTTTCTTGCGCAAATTCCGGGCATACCCGGCTGAAGCACGTGCGGCATAGTGTCCGGATAATACCCCAAAAACTAAAGAAATCAGCGCGGTAAGAATAAGGGCTGATCCCAAGCTAATAATCATGCTCAGATCCCCTAATTCAATGCCGTAATCAATCAAATAAGCCATCAAAAACGGAATTAAAACCTCTAGTACCACTTCTAAAACCACAAAAACCGGGGAAAGAAGCGAATCCCTTTTGTATTGTCCGATACACTTAAGTAGTTCTCTTAACATCAGCTGTCCTTTCCCTCCAATTGTTATTGTTACCGAAACTTTCTCCCTATATTTTGATCGGAATTCTTTGCGTCAGCAAACGAATGAGATATAACAAAATCCCAATTAATACCACCAGGCCTAAAATAACTAATTGGGCATTCTCCAGAAATCCATGTAAATAGATCAATAAAAAGGCTAATAAACAAAAACCCAAACCGGTCACCCTGGTAAAGCGATAAAATCCAAGATAAACAAACCAGCCGATTAAACAATAAAGATAAGAACTTAGCGAGTAAATTAAAATTGCCGAAAACCAATTATTACTTCCCCCGCTTAAATTAAAAGGCTCTCTGAGTATATCTAAAGCCATCACATGATAGACTGCACTCTCTATCGCTGCTAAAATACTAAAAATTAGGGCAATAGCCAAGGCTACACCAAGCATGGCCAGAGCAGAGCCCAGATAATAATCTTTTCGGGTGACACCATGTTTCACATAAAATGGCGTAAAAGTCCCCACGACAAAGCCAATCACCAACATATAAGTTGGGGTCGACCCGTAAGATAAAACAAAAACTCCCTGCTCAGAAAATAAAGAAACAAAAACATGCAAAAGAGTAATCACCGCGATGTACCAGAGCGCCCATTTAAATTGCGTGGTAAATAAATCACCGGCAACTTGGGAACTTATCCGAATTCTACCCTTTATTAGGTTCCCTATTCTTTCCTTCATTATTAATCCTCCTCCTTCTCCTCGGTTAAATCAAGAAACAAGTCTTGCAGCGACATTCCTCCAGAGATTAAAGCATGATAATCATCTTTCAGGATGAGCCTTCCTTGGTGGAGAATTAAGACTTCGTTAAATAAATTATCTATTTCGGAAACTGAATGAGCAGAGATAATAAAAATACGCGGAAACCTGGCTTGTTCCTCCAATATTTCTTGGTAAAAAACTTTTCTTGTGGGAGCTTCCATCCCCAAATAGACTTCATCAAAAATAGTGAGAGGCGCTCGTGCTGCTAAACCGATGATTGCATCAAGAACTGCTTGCATCTCTTGGGAAAGCTTATTAACCGCCCTATCCAGGTGTAATTTAAACATCTTTGCTAAATAATCGGCGTACTCTGCATCATAACACGGTCGATATCTGGAAACAAATTGGAGCAAGGTTTTAACTGTGGAGTTTTCCTCGCCATAATTAGTTTGCTGAATAAAAGCAACATTTTGCATAATTTCCGCATTTTCCAGCGGATTTACCCCGTTAATGGTAATTGAACCCTGGGAAGGTTCCCTGAGTGAGGCAAGCAGAGAGAGAAGTGTAGTTTTTCCGGCACCTTTTGGGCCGAGCAAACCATAAATTTTCTCGTCTTCCAGATTAAAAGAAATGTATTTTAAAGCATCACGGTCCTGATATTTGAAAAACAAATCTTTCACTTCTACCTTATATTTCATTTCTGAACCTC
>Ga0265294_10003561_pt1 | contig 19872 bp, 13 predicted proteins | sample MunlanPumphouse3_FD_192504 | JGI IMG/M metagenome (GOLD analysis project Ga0265294, IMG submission 192504) | Groundwater microbial communities from a municipal landfill in Southern Ontario, Canada - Pumphouse #3 | ecosystem: Environmental > Aquatic > Deep subsurface > Groundwater | place...
AGCAAATATGATTTTTGATAAACCAGAACCGGGAAATCACTTACTTAAAGATAGAAAAAACAACCTGAACCAACAACCTGAACCAACAACCTCAACAAACAACCTCAACAAACAACCTCAACATATACACAAGAATAATCACACACAATAATCACACGTAATAATCACACGTAATAATCATACGCAATAATCACACGTAATAATCACACGTAATAATCACACACAATAATCACACGCAATAATCACACGCAATAATAATCACATGACAAACAGATGCAAAATACTAATAATCTCTTCGGCAGTACTGTTCTTTGTCTTTACAGGTTGCTCACTGTCAGGACAGCCGAAAAGATATCCAATAGCTTTCTACAACCTTGAAAACCTGTTTGATACACTGGATACACCTAATGTGGTGGATGAGGAGTTCACCCCCGGTGGTCCCTACCAATGGGGTTCAAAAAGGTATTACAAAAAGCTATCCAACATTGAGGAGGTTTTTTACCGTATGTCTCAGGCAACAGGTTCGTTTCCTGCAGTGATCGGGCTGAGCGAACTTGAAAACAGAAATGTACTGGAGGATGTGGTCTCGCTGCCAAAGCTTCTGAGTGCAAACTATCAGATTGTCCACTATGACTCTCCGGATGTAAGAGGAGTGGATGTTGCGCTCATCTACCGCCCGTCGGTATTCAACTACGAGGGCAGCAAATCCCTCAGAGTGAGGCTTGGCAGAAATTCCGAAGTAGTATCCGGAGGTAATCCAGGAGAAAATTCCGGAGACAATTCTGAAATTAAGACCAGGGATATTCTGATGACCTGGGGGACAATTGACGGAGAAAAATTTTACTTTTTTGTATGCCACTGGCCGAGCCGGAGGGGTGGAGAACAGATCTCGGAGTCCAGAAGGATCGCAGCGGCGCGTGTGGCAAGGGAGGCGATAGATTCTGCGGTCAAAACCGATCCTGGTGCAAACTTTATTCTCATGGGAGACCTTAACGACGATCCTGTGAACAAAAGTGTATATGAGGCGCTCGGCGCAAAGGGAAAAATGTCCCAGGCCAAGGCTCCGGGCGATCTCTACAATCCTTTCTACGATATGTACAAATCCGGTTACGGGTCACTGGCATACCAGGACTCCTGGAATCTTTTTGACAATATTGTAGTTAGTTACAATCTGATAAACAACCCAAACAACAGAGTGGTGCTTGCAAAATCCGACAATAACAAATACTGGGGAAATATCTTTAACAGAACTTTCCTGACCCAGCGGAGTGGTCAGTATAAGAATTATCCGCTGCGAACTTTTGTGGGGACCAACTTCCAGGGTGGATACAGCGACCATTTCCCGGTGTTCATATATCTGCTGAGCAAATGATAATATGATTATTAACACTTTTTAAAAATATTCAGAACTGTCACTTAGTGAAAATAATTATCACAATAATCACCTAATATAGACAAAAGGACTTTCTATGAAGATAAGATTTACATTGATTTTAACTGCTTTGATGCTGATCCTTGCAAACGGCATGTTTGCACAGGGAAACGGGATCAAAGGAAGGGTGGTCAGCCGGGAAGGGCGTGTTCCTGTAAAAGGGGCCAAAGTTATTCTGATGGCTGACCACGAGATGACTGCCGTTACTGCTGAGAACGGTGAATTCTCAATTTCTGACATCAAACCTGGAACTTACAATCTCTCTGTCACAGCAGACGATTTTCTGCCTGCAAGGCTGAATGTCAGGGTTGAAGACTACATGAAGGATCTCAATCTTATTACCCTGGTGGCGGATATCGCTGTCAGGACAAGGGATGCTTCTGCAATTGCGGATTTTGACACAGAATCTGCAAACGATGCTCAGGCAATACCTGTTGTGCTCTCCTCTTCCAGAGATGTTTACGAAAATATCGCAGGTTATAAGTTTGGCGATATCCGCTTCAGGAACAGGGGATACGAATCAGAAAGTTCATCGGTTTATCTTAACGGCGTTTACTTTAACGATGCGCTCACCGGTTACTCTCCATGGTCCCTGTGGACCGGTCTCAATGAGGCTACCCGTAATCAGGAAAACTCTACAGGATTGGAAATATCGGATTATGGTGTGAATGGCTTTAACGGCTCCACCAATATCAATGCAAGAGCTTCGCAACTACGGAAGGGATACCGGTTCAGCGTTGTTAATTCAAACCGTCAATACCGGTACAGGCTCATGGGAACCTACGCCTCCGGGGAGAAGGACAACGGATGGTCTTATGCCCTCTCTGTCTCAACCCGTTTGGGTGGCAACGACTGGATAAACGGCATATATTACAACGCTTACGCATGGTTCGCCTCTGTGGAAAAGAGGATCACTGATCAGCACCGGCTTGCTTTCACTCTCTTCGGGACTCCTACTGAAAGAGGTGTTCAGGGGGCTTCAACACAGGAGGTTTACGACATGGTCGGCAGCAATTATTATAACCCCAACTGGGGGTATCAGGATGGAAAGATGAGGAACGCCAGGGTCAGGAACAATCATGAGCCTGTGGCTATTCTCAATTATTATTTCACACCAAATGACAAAGTAAATCTTACGGCCGCTATCTCCTACCGTTTTGGGAAAAATGGTTATTCGGCACTTGACTGGTATGATGCGCCGGATCCGCGTCCGGACTACTACAGAAACCTGCCGAGCTATTATTCTGATGACCCTTACAAGGCTTCATACATCAGGGAAGGCTGGTTATCAGACTGGAACATTCGTCAGATTAGCTGGGATAAAATATATGATGTCAACCGTTTAAGCGAGGGGGGCAGATCTCAGTATGTAATCGAAGAGCGCCATACAGATCAGAAAGATCTCAACGCCAAGCTTCAGGCTTCAATCAACCTGTCAGAAGTGAGCAGACTGAATGTGGGAGCAGAAATGAGATATAATAAGACCGACTACTATAAATCAATAAAAGATCTTCTTGGAGGAGAGCATTGGATTGATATTGATAAGTTTGCAGAAAGGGACTTTGCCAGTGGCGATGCTATCCAGAATGATCTCAACCACCCTGACAGGGTTGTAAGAGAGGGTGACCGATATGGTTACAGCTATTTGGCTCATGTCAGGAACTACAAAGGGTGGTTCACTTACAGATTTACTAAAAATGGTTTTGAAGGTTATCTGGCCGGAGAAGCAGGAAACACAAACTTCTGGAGAGAAGGCCTTTACAGAAAGGGACTCTTCCCTGATAACTCCTACGGAGAGTCAGAAAAACTGAGCTTCTTCACCTACTCTGCAAAGGGTGGCGCTGCGTACAGTATCGGCGGGATGCACAGGATATATGCCAATGCGGCTTATATGGAGAGTGCTCCGTTCTTCCAGGAATCATTTGTTTCACCAAGGACCAGGAACAGCGTGGTTGAAGGTCTTACTACCGAGAAGATTATGAGTGCCGATATTAATTACTCCCTCAGGTTCCAGGGTTTGAGAATGAGGCTGACCGGCTTCTATACAACAATAAAGGATCAGACTAACCTGATCAGCTTCTACGACGACATCAGCCGGAGTTTCTCCAACTTCTCAATGACAGGAATTGACCAGAGAAATGCAGGTCTGGAACTGGGGATATCCGTTCCTCTGGCTACAGGTCTCTCTGCAGAGGGCGCTTTCAGCCTGGGAAACTATGTTTACACCTCTAATCCATATGTCACTCAGACAGTTGACAACAGTAACGAGATAATTCTGGAGAACGAAAGGGTTTACTGGAAAGAGTTCAAAGTTCCTTCGACACCCCAGACTGCGATCAATGTCGGACTCAACTACAGATCTCCGAGCAGTATTTATGCCGGAGTAGACCTCTCGTACTACGATGGTATGTATCTGGATATGAATCCGGTTTACAGGACCGACTTTGCTCAGGCTGGACTTACGGAACTGGAGAGCGAAGTGATGCGCAGACAGGAGAGGTTCGATCCTGCCTTCGTATTAAATGCAAATATCGGCAAGAGCTGGTATATAAAGAATTACAACATCGGATTCAGCTTTGAGGTAAAAAATATTTTGAATAACAAAAACATCAAAACAGGCGGTTACGAGCAGATGAGGCTGAAAAGGAATGAAGACTCAAACGGAGAACTACTCAGTTACAGCAGGTTTGACTCAAAATATTTCTATATGCTGGGAACAAACTACTATCTGAATATTTATTTTAGGTTTTGACGGAAGAACTTGTCAGGGTTTCCCGGAAGTGAGACTGTGACAAGGTCTTTCGCAAATTACATTAAATCTACACATTATAAAAAATGAAGGATATGAAAAGAATCTATAATACACCCACATATAATTTTAATCAGACGAAAAGGGTGCTTGGTGCCGGTGAACCAGTTGCCAGAGTTTCTGCTTCCAATGGTTCTGCTTCCAACGGTTCTGCTTCCAACGGTTCAATGGCAAGAGGTTTGGTCGCCGGAATAATAAATATGGCAATTATATCAGCTCTCCTTTTGCTTCCGGCATCATGTGCAAGGACTTTTGACGAGCCTGAAGCATTTGTACCAGCAAATTTTCAACCCACTCACACAATTGCACAACTTAAGGCAATGCGTGCAGGTGGACCTACTGAGGTGCTTGATGACATAACAATATCAGGGAAAGTGGTCAGTTCTGACGCAGAGGGAAACTTTTACAGGTCGTTCTTTATTCAGGATGAGACAGGCGGAATTGAAATTAAAATCGGCAAGACCAACCTGCAGAGTTATTACAAAGAGGGTCAGACTATTTATGTGAAGGCAAGACATCTGATGCTTGGCAGCTACGGTGGTATGGTCAGTATTGGAGAAAGATCTCTTGAGCCCAGGTATGAAAACGGTTTTATTGACACTGACCTGAGGATAAAGGAGACCATCATCAGAGGAACTGCAGGTCCCAAGGTTGCTCCTTATGAAATCACCAGCCAGAGTCAGATAACTGACAGCAGACTTGGCACATTGGTAACCCTTAAGAATGCAAAACTTACCAGGCGGAACATGGCTACCTGGGCCCAGAAGGCCTCCGGAAACATAGAAGCTGTATATGGTGAGCACACCTTCCAGATTGGGACAAGGAATGTGCTGGTTCGCACAAGCGGTTACGCCAAATTTGCATCGGAGCCCGCTCCGTCTCTTAACTCCTATGCCGATGTGACCGGTATTCTGACCAAGTACAACACCACATATCAGCTTGTGCTCAACTCGCTGGATGGGGTGGTTTTGAAGTAGCCTCCGGGCGGTGCGGCCGCTGCCCGGGACACCCGCGGCCCGGGACCTTGCCACAGTTTTCGGCATGTTACTGTTTACCAGACTTTTACGATCGTCATTTTTTTATGACAGATCTTCATTATTTCATTTTAAAATAAAAGTTTCGTAAATAAATGGATAGGTTCTTCATCAGGGAAGTTCCACATGACAGCAAATTTTACATCTCTTTACTGTTGAGCATGTTATACATTTTTTCAAAAAGTATAGTTTTTTGAAAAAATTATATAACGCTTTTAATCTGCGTTTTACAAAATTTGCTAACATGTACGATCCCGTCCTGAAGTCGGTTGACTCAAAAATGGCTTACTTCTATACTCAAATAAAAGTTGTAAGAGCTATAAGCTATGTTGTAGTACAAATTAATAAGTAAAGCATAGTTCACACAAACATATCACACTTATAACCAAAGGATTGCTTAGTGCTACTTAATGTGGGAAACTTTTATTAAAAAGGTTTAAGAATCTCTTTGATTTACAAGAAGTTGCCGAAAACTGTGGCAAGGTCGTTAACCTTTCTTGATCCCAAATCATCTATAATGTGAATATTCAAATGTATTAATTGTGGATGAGAGTAATTTTATTGATTGGGATTTAATCGAGAAGAGTTTTAATAATAGTCTTGATTCAAAAGAGAAGGAAGAGCTTGCAAAGTGGCTGGCTCAATCAGAAAATCATAGGATATTCTATAATTCTGCTTTCCATGGAGGAGATACAGACCCGGTATATGGTTTAGGCAGTGAGAAACTTGAGCAGGTAAAAAGAGATTTTTTATATAAGATTAACAGGAGAGGCTTTAAAAGACGAAATTTGAAAAAGATTGTAAAAATAGCTGCGGCTGTTACAATCCCAGTTGTAATTTCTCTTTTTCTTCTCCTTTTTGAATCTCCTTTTAAAAAAGCTGACCAGGTAGCCCAATACGATTTTAAGCCCGGAACCAGTAAGGCAATACTTATTTTGGAAGGTGGCAACACCGTAAATTTAAGTAGCGACAGCTCTTTAATTAAAGATGGGAATACAAAGATATTAAATCACAATAAGCAACTCGTTTATGAAAGTGCTCCGAATACGAATACCCAAAGTTCAGAAGGTTACAATGAGGATATAATTGTAAAGAATAAGCTATTGATTCCACGTGGTGGTGAATATGTTATTCAACTTTCTGATGGAACAAGGATTTGGTTAAACTCAGATTCTCAATTAGAGTATCCGGTCAAATTTATAGGTGAGACCAGAGAGGTTTCTCTTATTGGAGAGGGATACTTTGAAGTGGCAAAAAGCGACAAGATTCCCTTTATTGTCAAATCAGAAGATTTTAGTGTAAGAGTTGTTGGTACTTCTTTCAATATCAACTCATACAAAGACATGAACAGATCTGACATAACTGTAGAAACAGGTGTTGTAGATGTTATAAGACCTTCGGGAAAAATTACCAGAGTAAATACACATCAGCAACTTATTGTTAACAGACTTACCAACGATCAAATAGTTCAAACAGTTGATGCCGGAGTTGCCATGTCCTGGAAAAATGGATTCTTCTACTTTGATAAAGAACCACTTGAGGATGTTATTAAAAAAATTTCGAGATGGTATGATGTAAATACGGTTATTACCTCTGATTCTTTAAGTAAGATGAGGTTTTTCGGAGAAATCATAAAATATGGGAATGCAAGTGAAGTATTGGAGATGTTGTCGTTAACCGGAGAAATAACATATGAAATGCAAAATGATAAAATAATTATATCACCAAAATCTTCTAAATAAGCTTCTTATCTTAAACTAAAAACTATGGCAGAAAAAAAAATGAAAAAGCAGTATGGAATTTTCGAAAGTTTATTCCTTAAGATTGTTTTCTCATTGATGTTGCTGGTTATACCATTGACAAGCGCATCAGCTCAAGGAGAAAAAATCATCTCAATTAATGTTAAGGAGGCATCACTTGAATCGATCCTGAAACAAATTGGAAAAAAATGTAATTGCGCACTCTTATATAACTATGATGAGATTTCAAAATTTAACGGAATTACAATTGATGTTACAAACCAGAGTGTTTCGAGCATATTGACAAAAGTTTTGTCTAATACCGGTCTTACTCACAAAATTAATGACAACACAATTGTAATAAGTAAGAATCCAGTCCATACACCTGAAACCAAAAGGAAAATTAATGGGAAAGTTGTTTCTCTGTCCGGAGAGCCTATTGCAGGTGCCAATATTCTGGTTAAAGGAACACTATCCGGAAGTTTTACTGATGAAAATGGTTTATTTGAATTGACAATTGATTCAAAAGCAAAAGTAATTGTAGCTTCATGCGTTGGATTTAATTCTAAGGAGTTATTTATCAATGACATTACCTTTTTCAATATTATTCTGGAACCTGCAAAGTATCAGTTAGGAGAACTTGTTGTGCAGACAGGTTATCAATCCTTATCCAGAAGAGAGCTTGCAAGTTCTGTTTTCCAGGTAGATCAGGAAAAGATAAATTTATCATCAAAGCTATCTGTAGAGCAAATGTTATCCGGACAAATTCCCGGTATGCTGGTTCTTCAAACTTCGGGAGAACCAAGTGCTACACCTACAATCAGAATCAGGGGAACATCTTCAATAATCGGAGGGAGATCACCATTATGGGTTCTGGATGGAATAATTCTGGAAGATCAGGTAAATGTAGATGTTTCTGATTTAAATTCTCCGGATGCACCATATCTTATTGGAAATGCGATTGCCGGGATCAATCCAAAAGATATTGAGACTATTACAGTATTAAAAGATGCTTCTGCAACAGCAATTTACGGATCCAGAGCAGCAAACGGGGTTATCGTGGTTACTACAAAAAAGGGTCGTGTCGGAAAGCCTTCAATTTCTTATTCAGGCAATATCACTCTTAACAGAAGAATTGGATATGGAGACTTGCAATTAATGAATTCCGGTGAGAGAATTAAACTCTCGCAGGAAATTATTGATGATAAAATAAAATTCTCAAGAGTGCCTATAAAACTTGGATACGAAGGCCTTCTTCTTGATTATTATAATAACAACCTAACTTATGATGAATTCAGCCTTCAGGTACAAAAACTTGCAACCAATAATACTGACTGGTATGATATTTTATTCAGAAATTCACTTACTCATAATCATTCAGTAAATATTAGCGGAGGTTTTGACAGAACAACCTATTATGCATCTTTGGGATACAATAAAAATATTGGCACAGCTAAAGGAAGTGACAGCGAAAGATTTTCGGGAATGGCAAAAGTAAATTCCTGGCTGACAAAGAAATTTTATATAGGATTTCAGATAAATGCCTCCAACACACGAAATAATGGATTTCATTCATCTGTCAATCCAAATACATATGCATACGAAACCGCCAGAACAATAGCTTGTTATAATGACGATGGCACATATTTCATGTATCCGACACAACAGAAATCACAAACAGCAATAAATATAGCTCCAAAAGAGGAGTTATTATATAATATTGTTAATGAATTAAATCTGACAGGCTCTAACAGTAACATTACAAACCTGACAGCTCAATTAAATCTTCAGTATAACTTTTTGCCCTCATTACGTTACAAATTACTGGGTGGTTTTGATCAATCCAGGACAAACACTCAATCATGGGCAATGGAGTCATCAAACTATGTATCTATGATAAGACGATGGAATCCGGGAACATTGGTTCAGGGTTCGGACGATTTTGAAGCTTGTCCGATACCCTGGGGCGGGATAATATCTAATAACGATCAACATAAAGATTCTTATACTTTAAGAAATTCAGTGGAATATAGCGAAATGCTCTCAGATAAGCATCTTGTTAATCTTATGGTTTCCATGGAATTGAGAAGCATTAAGTATAAAGGTTTCTCAGGCACCTATTATGGATGGCAGCCAGAAAGAGGTCAAACAATCTCTCCTGCACTAACAACAGGATATTACTCGGTATTAAGTTCGCTTAGACCAACTATTACCGATAATATTTCTAACAATGTTTCATGGATTGGTTCTGCTACATATTCCTATAAAGACAAGTTTACAATAAATGCAAATGCAAGGGCCGATGGTTCTAATAACTTTGGAGACAATCCTCAATACAGGTTTTTACCAGTATGGTCAGTAGCAGGGAAGTATACATTGAGTAATGAAAATTTCCTAAAAGATAACTCAGTGATTAAGTATTTAGCTATCAGATCATCATACGGGATTCAGGGGAATATCGATAAAGCAACCTCACCCGATTTAATTATTCAGGTTGGATCTAAAAACGGAATAACAGGGATGGATGAATCCTATTTTAAATATCTTCCTAATCCAGATTTAAGATGGGAGCAGACAAATTCATTTAATGCGGGTTTGGATTTTTCATTGATAGGTCATACGGAACCCGGATTTATTGATGTAATTTCCGGATCTATTGATTGTTATGATAAGTTTGGACACGAGATTATTGTTGTAAGAAGGGTCTCTCAGGTTATTGGAATGGATCAGGTGAAAGTGAACGGAGGGAAGGTAAGAAATTCGGGAATTGAAGGGGTATTGAATATAACTCCTTATCAGACAAAGGATTTTAATTTATCTACAAAATTCATTTTTTCATACAATAAAAACAAACTACTGGAGGCCAATAAAGAGTTGAATATAACATTCGAGAATAAAATATCGGGTAACGCTTTAATCGAAGGATTGCCTTTGGGTTCATTTTATTCCTATGAATTCGCAGGACTTAATGAAAACTATGGATTCCCGATGTTCTTTAATAACAATGGAGACAGAAAGTATACTGTTTATACTGATGAGATGAATATTGTCTACTCCGGTGTCAATATTCCATCATTTTCAGGCGGCTTTGAGCTTTCCTCAAGGTATAAAGGATTTCATGTCAGTCTCAATTTCCAGGGTGCTGCCGGGGGTACCGCCAGATTACCAAATATATACAGAACAAATTACTATGCTGTATTTGATCCGTTAGCCAATGTTACAAAAGACATGAATAACAGATGGAAGAACCCCGGAGATGAGGTTAATACAACTATTCCGGTTATATGGGATAACAACAAGTTTCAGATTGCTGAGGATGAATTAAACTTCCCTGCAAATCTGAGTATTGGGAAAACACCTCTTGAAATGTATGACAGGAGTACTATAAGAGTTGCAAAAACAGATAATATAAGACTTAGGAGTATAAATGTTTCATATGTATTCCCTGAAGATAAAGTAAAAAAGCTGGGTGTTGAATCTTTAATACTAAATGCACAGGCTGAGAACATTTTTATACTCACCGATAAGAGATGGCTGGGTAGAGACCCCGAATCGGGCTCATCAAATACTCCAATTCCTAAAGTGTTTACTTTTGGCTTAAACATAATGTTTTAATATTAAATGGATATAAAATGAAAAAAATATTTATTCTTATAATAAGTGCGGTTTTTATAAGCTCCTGTTCCAAGTTTCTGGAACAATCGTCACAGGATCTTATCAGACCTGTTACTGTAGCTCACTATAAGGAGTTATTACAGGGTGAGGCATATTTCAAGGACATATTAAGGAATGGATGGTTTGTTGAAACTATGTCGGATAACTTTATGACAAGAGACCCTCAGTATACAACAACAGTCGCAAATACAAAAGCAGAATATTGCAAATATGCTTTTCAATGGGCAAAAGATCTGGAAACGCCGGAGGGAATTTTCACAGATAACCTTTTCAGAACTATTTACAAAAATATTCTGGCTGCAAATACCTGTATTGAGGCTCTGGATAAAATGACAGGGACAGATGATGAAAGAAATGTTCTTAAAGGACAGGCCTATTTTACAAGAGCATATGGATATTTTATTCTGGCAAACTTATACTCAAAGCCTTATAATGAATCACAAGCAGATGATTTATGTGTTCCTCTTATTACAAATACTGTTCCCTCTCTCAAAAGATACCCAAGAGCAACCATTAAAGAGATTTGGGATTTAATAAGTAGTGATATAGAGGTCTCAGTAGAGTCGCTGTCAAAGGACAAAGTAACACGAACCTTTTATGAAATTAATTATAAAGCATCCCTAATACTAGCCTCCAGGATATTTTTATATATGGAAGATTTTGAGAAGGTGATTACTTACGGAGAAAAATACCTGCTTATTTCTCCGGAATTAAAAGATATATCTGCAATTACAACAAGCCCTAGCGGTAGTGGTTCAAATGCCACGAAATGTTTTTTATTTCCTGCTGAGAATAAAGAGATTGCATGGACTTTCGGGACAATGACAGGCGCTTCAGTATTGGGTACATATTGGTATTTTACCGCCGATAAAGTTGTATTGTCTCCAATTTGTATGGGAGCTTCTGCCGGTGTCGAAGGTGCTCTTATTGACACATACACATCTACAGACAGAAGAAGGAACTGGTGGTTTGTTCAGCCATCCGGACAACCAGGTGCATTTTTAGCATCGATTGTCCATCAACCCACAAAATTCAGTTATTATGATAATGTGAGGTTTACTCAAAATATGAGAACAGCAGAGATATATCTCAATCTTGCTGAGGCTTATATCCGTTCTACGACCCCACAAAACGAAACGGCAATTAACTATCTGAATACGTTGCGTGCAAAGCGGATAGGTAGCTATGTGCCTTTGACAGCAGGCGGATTCGCAAATAAAGAGGCGCTTTTAAAATTTACGCTTGAAGAGAGAAGAAGAGAGCTTTGTTTCGAGGAGTTTCATCGCTGGTGGGATCTTAGACGTACCGGAATGCCTTCATTAACTCACTACTGGCTTTCAGATAAATACGTACTGAATGAAAAAGACCCTGCTTATATACTTAATTTTCCAAAAGATGAGCTAGATTTTAATAATCTTTTGGTTCCTAATAATCGTCCGGAAAGACCAAAATCAAATTAATTTTAACATTATGAGAAAAATATATACACTATTATTACTTTCTGTTCTGTTATTCTCCTGTTCACTTAAAGATGAATTTGACTCTGTAATAGAAATGACAGAGAACGAGCCCACTTTTGACGTTTCAACAGATTATGGTCTGGAAATTAAAACAATGTTTGATAAATACGGAATACTTTTTAATCCCTCATTCACTCTGGAAGATTACAAATGGGATTGGAGTACAATAAATTCAGTATATGGTCCAAATACTACAGGTTTCAGATATACAAACGCGAATACCTCTTATGTTAAGGAGGTTATTGACTCTGTGAACAGTTGGGTTTTCAAAATCTTTCCCGATAGTTTTATTGCCGGAAGGCTGCCAAGAAAGATTTATATGTGTGATACATTATGTAACAGATTTACATATTCAAGCAAACTAGTTTACAGATGGTATGCCGGTGAAATTAAAACAAATTTTATGATGCTTGGATATGTTTCGGAAAGATTTAATGAGGAAAAGATAAAAAGGTCTTTAATAGAATCCTGGGTTTCTCTTTTTATCGAAAGAATGATAAGTTCTTCAAACCTTTCTATTCCTCTTCCTTTTACTGATTTAAGTACTGATGGCTATGCTAAAATAACCTTTACCAATGCAGAGGACGTGATTACAAATTATGGTTTACTTAAAAAGGGAAGAACGGGTCAGAATACTGGATCTGCATCCGCAGCCTGGAATAAAACTACTCCTGCTCAGGATTTTGGAGATTTTGTAGCCTTTATTGTATATGTGCCGGAATCTGAGAAACAGATAGCTTATAACAAGAATGTAAAAATTAAGCAAAAGGTTGATATTGTAAAAGATTATTTTCTAACCAATTTTAATATAACTCTGCCTTACTGGCCTAGATAATAATGATATAAGTCGCTTGCAAAATGTTAAATTAAAAAGTGAAATGAAAAAAATATTACTGATCACATTTTTGTTATTCAACAAATTGATCTTTTCTCAGGGAATTGAGTTTAATACACATAATACCTGGCAGGAGTTGATTTCAATAGCTGAATCTAGAAATAAACTTATTTTTCTGGATTGTTATACTACATGGTGCGGACCATGTAAAGGAATGGCAAGTGAGGTATTTACCGACAAAATAGTTGGAGAATTCATGAATGGTAATTTTATCTGCACTAAAAGAGATATGGAAAAGGGAGAGGGAGTTGAACTGAATACAAAATACAAATCTTTTATTCCCGGGTACCCTACATATCTGCTCATAAATTCGGATGGAGAGGTGATTTATCAGGCTGCCGGATATATGAAAGCCGAGAAGTTTATTCAGTCTATGAAGGAGGGGCTTGAAAGGAAGTCCTGGATTATTTACAAGAAAAGATTTGACGAGGGCGAAAGATCCTTGGATTTTGTAAACGAATTTCTTAAGATGTTGGAAACGGCATATCAGAATAATATACTAGAGGAGGTGAGGTCTTATGCACTGAACAATATTACTTTTGATCTTATTTCAAATAATAAAGCAGCATATGATATATTCAGAAAGTATTGGACTGATGTTACTTCTCCTGTATTCAAACAATTCATGTCGGGCCCTGCAATTTACAGAAAGCATAAGGACCCTGAGTCAGAAGTGAATAACTGGGCCGGAAGATTATATGAAAGAAGAGTAAGATCTATGTTCGATTCTTTGGTAAAATCAGGAATTAATTCTTATGATTTGACTGTTGCAGACGAAATTCTTGCCGATATCAGAAAAAGTTATGTCAAAGATAGAGAGGAGTTAATAGCAAGAATTTTAGTACTAAATTCAATTGCAGAAAACAAACTACCTAACTTCTTTGATATTGTTGAAAATGCAAGATCTTTTGGCCTTTTAAGAAATTATTCGAATTCAATTTCATCTATATGCAGAGAATATTTTAAAAATAGTAATGACAAAAAGGTAATTTCTAAATGTTTAAAATTGACCCAAATAGATACTACTTCAAATTTACTCCTCCCGGAAATGGTTCGAAACTATGCATTTTTTGTCGGAAAATCGGGTGATACGGAGAATTCAAAGATATTGTTCGACAAAGCAGAAGCTGTAGAAAAAGATCTTAAAGAGAAGTTTGGAGGTATAATTAAATAAGATTTGAATTAATAATATAGTATGAAAAGAGTCTGTATAGTATGAAAAAGAGTCTGTTATTAATTGTTTTGCTTATGGGATACATTCTACCGATTGTATCTCAAAATAAAGATATAAAACTTGAAGGATATATTTTAAGTGGAAAACAGGGAGAAAAAATTGAGTTGAAATCTTTTCCTAAAAACAGGGGAGAAAAGCCGGTTTTACTGGATAGCTCTATTTCCGGCACTGACGGAAAATTTGCATTTAGTTGCATTGGCTTGACAACTGATAAGTATCAACTTACTATGGGCAACCAAAAATTGGATGTTTTCCTGGACTTCTGTACTACAAAAATTCTAATTGAAGATAAAATTTCAAAAGCTAAAGTACTGAATAATAAAGCAGATTCTATAATCAGACTCTTCGACAACAATGGATCGTCTTATGCATTTTTACAATTGGGTATTGCTCTGGCAAATAAGCAATATATGGACAAGGGAGAACAAATGCCCGACTCGTTGCTTAAGCCTATGGTACAAATGATGGATTCAATCCTGAAGAAAAAAGACGAAATATTAGAATTGGCAAGAGAAAATGGTGGATTGGCACTTGCCTATATAGTTTCATCAAATGCTGCTGACAAATTTAAAACTAAGGACTTGAATGATGCTTACTATAAACTTAACAATGCAGAGAAAGAGTCCTTTTACGGTAAAAGTTTTAAATTGTTACTTGAAAAAATAAACAGACTGGAACCAGGAGTTAAAGCTCCGGATTTCACAAGTAAAACTCCGGATGGAAAAGAGGTTAACCTATACAGTTTTATCAAGGGAAAGAAATTGGTTTTAATAGATTTCTGGGCATCTTGGTGTGGCCCTTGCCGTAAAGAAAACCCGAATGTCAAGGAGCTATACAATATTGCATCCGTGAGAGGATTTGATATTATTTCTGTTTCTCTGGACGATAAGTATGATAATTGGGTAAAGGCTATTAAAGATGATGGATTAAACTGGACTCATGTTTCTGATCTTGGAGGATGGAAAGAGAGTACAGCTGTTCTGTATAATGTTACCGCTGTTCCGGCAACTGTACTCATTGACGGGAATGGTATAATTATAGACAAGAACTTAAGGGGAGATAAACTTAAACAAAAAGTGCTTTCAATTTGTAACTAGTGTAGGATTCAAACAACAAATTTATAAATTGCGAATAATTAAGAAATTTTGTGTTAAGTGGATGAGTTAACACTTAGGGCTAAGATCAAAGCCCGGAATAATCAGGCGATAGAGTATCTTTTCGATACCTATTATGAGCGTCTTTTTCTCTTTTCTGAAAAATTCATCTATAATTCAGATACTGCTCACGATATGGTTCAAAGTGTGTTAATAAGACTTTGGGAGAATGCAGATAAAATCGAATTCAAACATAGTGTGAAAGCATATTTGTTTACCTCTGTTAAAAATGAGTGCTTGCAGTATCTCAGGAGTTTAAAAATCAGAGATAATAACAATAGAAAATGGGCATCTGCCTATTTAGAATCAATGAATAGTGATATTATTGATGACTCAATGTCAGAACTTATAGACTTGATAAAAGAATATGTAAATGAGCTGCCTCTTCAATGCAAGACAATTTTTAAATACAGACTGTCTAATGATCTTAAATACAGCGAGATAGCAGAGAAGCTTAATGTTTCTGAAAATGTGGTAAAAGTTCAGATTTTCAGAGCAAACAAAAAATTGAGAGAGATTTTCAGGAGGAACAATATGAATTTGGTTCGGGCTCTTATCTATTTTATTGGCATTTAGAAAGTTCTATTGATATATAGAAAGTTCCGAGAGCATCTCTTTACATTTCGCAATATCATCTGCAGTAACTTGAATTGCATTTTGCCCTTTTGCCAGTGCAATTTTCAGTACATCGGCAGCACTTCTATTTTTTCCAATCTCCTTCAGTTTCTCAACTATGTAAACAGAATTTTTGCATGACGGATAAAAATCATTAAGAAACAGGTAAAATTCTTCAACCTTATTGACAAATGTCTCATCTTTTTGTGATACAGCAAAAGTAAAATACTTCTCAAGATGATTAATCATATTTGCCGAAATATAATAGCTGTCCATACCGGTAAAAATTTTCATCATTTCTGATGTGCTTTTGATACTTTTCATCTCTTCTTTGTTGCCACTTAAGACAGCTGCATCATATTTTTCTTTTAATCCTTTTTCCAGCATCTCTTTTATTCCGTTTGTTTTAAGATATTCAAGCTTTAGAGTATCAATATATTTATCAAAAAAAGCTGTGAACTTATCCCATTTTTTTTGCGATGAATAGAAGTCCAGTCTAAGCAGATGGGATGGTACATATATATTACCGCCCCCAAGTGAGGCAGAGGCTATACTGTTTTTATTTGCCGGAATGGAGAAAAATAGCTCTTTTAAATACAGAATATCTTCAAATTCGTAGGAATTTCCACTCTTGGCTGCAGAAGTCAGGCATGAGCTCATAGATTTTCCGATAGCCCGGTTAAACTTGTTCTCATCTTTTTTAGAAAGATTTTTCTCTTTTGATATTTTAATCGCCAGGTTTATAAGCCTTGTGGTTAACTCTCGGTCATAGAGATTGATTTTTTCTATTCTTGAAACATTCAGGCTATCAATTATCTCAATGTCATTTAGAGTGTTGAGGTATTCATTTAAAACCATTCCACCATCTAATCCGCATTTGTCAAGTTTAATAAGATACTCATTCAAAAACTCACGTGAATTTTCTCCTGTTTCATATCTGGATTTTAGCTTTTGAATCTCCGGGTAGAGTGTATAGGCTATAACGGCTTTTTCTCCCTCTTTCAATAGTCCTTTTTCATCTCTGTATCCGAGAAACTTGTAAACAAGTTCTCCGTTGCCGTTTACAAATAGCAAAGTTGGGTATGCAGTAACGCCATATTTCTTTGCAATCATTTTACCATCATCGGTTTTTTCGGCATCTGCTTTAAAGCATATAAAGTTTGAATTAAAAAACTCACCAACAGCAGTCTGAGGAAAAACCTCTTTGGCTAGAGCTTTGCAAGGAGCGCACCATGATGTATATATGTCGATAAAGATAGCCTTATTCTCTTTTTTTGCGATGCTAATTACCTCATCAAATTTTTTGTCTCTGAAAGTTATACCTTGAGAATACAGGTTAACCACAAAAGTTAAAGGGATACAGAGAAGAATTAATTTTTTCATTTTTACGGTATTAATAAATAAAAATACTACTACAACAGTATATTCTGCATTGTAGAATTTATATATAAGATGATATAGTCCCTTAAAAAGTTACACCTGGGGGAGACCTTGCCACAGTTTTCGGCAAGTGATTGTTTATCTGACGTTTGTACTTCCCATTTTTTAAATAACAAGTGAGGATTTTATCATTATTAAAAAATGGCTCAAGGATCTACCTGATTAATAAGAAGTTGCCGAAAACTGTGGCAAGGTCCTGCTCGGTCTGCTGGAAGCGGAGCTCCGGTTGTTGCAAGATTGCCTCGCTACGTTCGGTGATCCCCTGGGGGGATTGTCTCGCTTCGCTTGGCGTTCCCCGGTGGGGGAAGCTAATAACAGCAAAAGCCTTTTTGCTTCGCAAAATCTTTTTTTATTTGCACACAGTCACTCAGGCAAGCTTGGTTCCTGTGTGCAAATAAAAAAGGGTATCACTATCGGATACCCGGCTTTTGCTGTTTTTGCGGAGAAAGGGGGATTCGAACCCCCGATACCTTTTTGAGGTATACTCGCTTTCCAGGCGAGCCAGTTAAGCCACTCCTGCATCTCTCCTTTTTTGATCTAACAGGTCGCAAATATACAACTTATTTTACATTTTTTTGGTACTTTTGCTTTGTGGAACTCCAATTTTGGATTATCAAATATGATCACCTGAACCCCAGTTCCGGATTATCATTCAAACCTTAAATAACTATACAAATTAAACTAACTATACAAAAACATATGTACAACGACCTGCTTAACAAAAAAACCAGACTTGCGGTGGTGGGGCTGGGTTATGTCGGACTGCCGATAGCACTTGAGTTTGCCAGGAAAATATCCGTAATCGGTTTTGATATATCAGAAGCGAGGCTGGAGAAGATGAGAAATGGGATTGACCCGGGGAAAGAACTTGATCCCGAGGCTTTTGAAGGTTGTGATATCGAGTTTACATCCTCTTTGGAGGTTCTTGCTAAGGCTACTTTTTATATCGTAGCTGTACCTACTCCGATAGACAATGCAAATATGCCTGATCTCAAGCCTCTGTTGGAAGCAACTACAAGTGTGGGAAAAGTTCTAAAAAAGGGGGATTATGTTGTATATGAGTCCACTGTATATCCGGGTTGTACAGAGGAAGATTGTGTTCCTCTGCTGGAATCCATATCATGGCTCAGGTTCGGGGTAGACTTTAAAGTCGGATACTCTCCGGAGAGGATCAATCCTGGAGATAAGCTGCATACTCTTACTAACACAGTCAAAATTGTATCAGGATGTGATAGTGAATCACTTGATCTGATTTCCAAAATTTACGAGATGGTTGTGCAACCGGGGGTATTTCGCGCTTCCTGCATTAAGGTTGCTGAGGCGGGTAAAATTGTTGAGAATACCCAGAGGGATGTCAATATTGCGCTGATGAATGAGCTTTCTATCATTTGCAGCCGTATCGGTATCAATACATATGAGGTGCTTGAAGCGGCCGGCACAAAATGGAATTTCCTTAAATTCTATCCTGGTCTTGTAGGAGGTCACTGCATCGGAGTGGACCCGTACTATCTTGTGCATAAGGCGCATCAGCTAAAGTACCATCCCCAGATAATCAACGCCGGCCGCTTCGTCAACGACAGCATGGGCGGATACATCGGCAAAAAGATTGTAAAAAACCTTGTCAGACTCGGCAAGAACATCATGGGGGCAAAGGCCCTTGTAATGGGTGTCACATTTAAGGAGGATGTTTCGGACATTCGTAACTCAAAGGTTGTGGATATAATCCGGGAACTGGAAGAGTATGGGATCAGCGTTGATGTCGTTGATCCTCAGGCCTCACCGCAGGAGGTTATGCATGAATACGGTATCAGGTTATCAACCCTGCCGATACATCTTCAACAGTATTTCCAGTGCTCAGACCAACAGTCTACGCATCAGACCGTTCAAACATCAGACCAACGCTCTACGCATCAACCCTCTCAACCGTTTGCACAACAAGCTATTAATGAGACCTATGACGCAGTGGTTGTGGCTGTCTCTCACAAAGAATATAAGAATCTGCCACAGGAGTTCTTCAAGTCAATCACTACCGATAAGGCTGTATTTGTGGATGTTAAAGGTATATTTAGAAATAAAATTGATCAGATGACCTACTGGAGTCTCTGAGAATTCATCGACGAAGATTACTAAAGTTCCCCACATTAAGCCGTAATATGTATTAGCCAGATTATGTGTGTTATATGTTTGCACAAACTATGTCTTACTACTTTATTTATACTACTACATTACTTAAGGTTCATACAGCCTATGTTTGAGCTTTAAAGTAAAACAGTTTGGAGGAACCACCGATTTCAGGACGGGACGTAGATGTTAGCAAATTTTACA
>Ga0265294_10003562_pt1 | contig 19870 bp, 16 predicted proteins | sample MunlanPumphouse3_FD_192504 | JGI IMG/M metagenome (GOLD analysis project Ga0265294, IMG submission 192504) | Groundwater microbial communities from a municipal landfill in Southern Ontario, Canada - Pumphouse #3 | ecosystem: Environmental > Aquatic > Deep subsurface > Groundwater | place...
CATTTTGTCTGTGGCCGTGTACAGTACCCGGGTGTGCATGTGAAGGATTGTTGTTTAATCCTTAAAGATACAGAAAAAACGTTAAGCAAAAAGAATAAGGCTGACGGCCATGATGGCCATGCCGGAAATTAATCCGTAAATGGCTACGTGGTGTTCCCCGTACTCATGGGCTCCGGGCAACAGTTCGTCTACAGAGATGTATACCATGATGCCGGCTACTACGGCAAAAACAGCCCCCATGACCATGGGAGACATAAACGGCATGAGTATCAAGTAGGTGACTAGAGCTCCCAGGGGTTCTGCCAGTCCGGATAAAAGCGTAATGCCAAAGGCTTTCTTGCGGCTGCCCGTAGCGTAATAGATGGGAATGGATACGGCAATTCCTTCCGGAATGTTGTGTATGGCAATGGCTACGGCAATAGAGATACCTAATGCGGGATTTTCAAGAGCAGCCATGAATGTGGCAATTCCTTCAGGAAAGTTGTGTATGGCAATGGCTACGGCAGTCATAACGCCCATTTTCATGAGCTTTGGCTTTTGTCGGCAACACCTTTCTCCCAATTCCATCTCTTCAATAGAGTGGGCTTCGTGGGGGTTCCCGAACGACGGAACCAAGTAGTCTATAAGAGCAATCAAGCCCATGCCGGCAAAAAAGAAAACGACAGTCCATAACAATCCCCGACGATCTCCCAGGTTGTCTGTGAAAATTTCACGAGCCTCGCCAAAAATTTCCACAAACGCCACGTATATCATGACTCCGGCCGAGAGGCCCAAGGAGAAGGAGAGCAATTTCCTGTTGGTGCTTTTGGCAAAAAAGGTAATGAAAAACCCAATAATAGTAGCCAATCCGGCAAAAAGAGAGAGCAGAAAGGGCAGCAGTATTTTAGAGTTCATAGGGCGCAAAGATAGAAAGAGTATATAAGAGTGTAAATACCAACTTTCAGGTATTATTCCCTTGCTTGCAGGTGTTATTTTCTAGCTTGCAGGTGTTATTTCCTAGCTCTTTGCCGGGTGATTTGTGATATTGTGCGGGTAAAGGGACTTGAACCCCCACGCCTTGCGGCACCAGATCCTAAGTCTGGCGCGTCTACCAATTCCGCCATACCCGCATAGGTTCTGTTTTTGGAAAGGCAAAGGTATACTTTTTTTAATAATTCTCCTACAGGCCGTGAAGTTGGTTGTAAGTTCTGTTAACTGCATTTTGCAAATACAACCTTTTACAGAACACAACCAGGTACATAATACCGAGCGTGAGCCAGCCCAGCAGGAACAGAGTAAGCAAGTACGTAGATACTTGCAAGCCTTCCGGTTTGTTGTTTCTAATCAGGTACGCATTGCAACGGTTGATCCACAAGCATTCCCATACGATGGGGTAGATACCAAAAGTAACCAAGCCCAACAGCAGGTACACAACTAGCCCTTGTGTACGTTTTCCATCTGCCACGCAAGCCGTATTCGTCTCCTTGGCAAAAGCATAAATCAAATACAAGGTATAAAACCCCAAGGTTAAGATGCTATAAAGCAGTGTTAACCAAAATCCTCTGTTTGTAGGTAGTCTGTTCATTGTCGTTTTTAGATAATAACACCATAAAAATAGGAAAAAAGATGCAATTGTGGGGAAGGTAGTAAGTAGGGCTTTCCCACATTGCGCGTTAACTTGCATAGTTTCATGTGTTTACGCAATCCTGTCGTTCTGCGTCACTTATTACCCTCAGACAAAAAGGCTGGTTTTCCGTGTTTTTCAGGGAGGGTAGTAAGTAGCGGCTTTCGGTTCGAGGTGTTAAAGCGCTGGTTGTTTGGTCGTTGCGGCACCACGCCATCGTGTGGCACTTACTACCCTCGGCCAAAAAGGCTGATTTTCCGTGTTTTTAAGGGAGGGTAGTAAGTAGCAATTTTCGGGCAGAGGTGTTAAGGTGCTGGTTGTTTGATTGATGCGACACTACGCCATCGTGTGTCACTTACTACCCTTAACCAGGCAAGTGGGTAGTAGTGCTACCCGGTTGAACATTACATGAGTTTTTCTTTTTTGTTATACCATTTTAAGTGAGTGTTTAGGCTTAATAGGTAATAATTATTAATTTTATGTTTCAATTTCTTAAAATCCAAGATATGCAAAAATATTCCGTAAACAGCCATGCTATCAATGTGTTTTTAGGCTGGATAGAAGCTGATGAAATAGCCATCCCCGAGATTCAAAGGCCGTTTGTGTGGAATAGCACGAAAGTCAGAGATTTATTAGATAGTCTTTACAAAGGGTATCCGGTAGGTTATGTTGTAGCTTGGCAAAATCCCAGCACACGATTAAAAGATGGCGGTTCCAGCCATGGAAAAAAGATCATTATTGATGGACAACAACGCATCATAGCTCTGAAGGCTTCTTTGCGTGGAGAAACGGTTGTAAATGATCAGTATAAAAACGTGAATATTAAGATTGCTTTTCATCCGTTGGAAGAGAGATTCGAAGTACAAAACCCTGCTATTCTAAGAAATAAAAAATGGATAGCGGATATCTCCACTGTTCTTAATGGGGATCATTACGATGTGGAAGACGCGTATTTAGCACAAAACCCAGACGAGGATATCAGGCAAATAAGAACAGCGCTTCAAAAGTTAATGAATATCAAAAACAGCCATATTGGCGTAATAGAATTGGCACACGACTTGGATATAGAAGCAGTAACTGATATTTTTATTAGGATCAACTCAAAGGGAATGGTTCTTAGTCAGGCCGATTTTGCAATGAGCAAGATATCTGCGAGCGTGGAATACGGTGGAAACGTGCTTCGCAAGGCCATCGATTATTTTTGTAAATGTTCCATTTATCCTGATGCATATAACCTGATTGCTGATAATGATAAGGAATTTGCAGATACAGATTACTATAATAATATGGGATGGTTGGTAAGAAATGAAAGCAATTTGTACAATCCGGATTATAGCGATTTGATAAGGGTAGCTTTTACATCTCAATTTGACAGAGGTAGGCTCTCGGACTTGGTTAGCCTCTTGTCAGGTAGGAATTTTGAAACCAGAGACTACGAAGAAACCATTGCAGAATATTCTTTTGAGCAGTTGAAAACAGGAGTTAACCTGTATATTAACGAAACAAATTTCAAACGCTTTTTGATGATTATTGAATCGACCGGTTTTGTTGCACCTAAAATGATCAAATCAAAAAACGCCATCAATTTTGCTTACGCTTTGTACTTAAAATTAAAAGCACAAGGAGTTAATCCCGTTCTCATAGAACGATACGTACGTAAATGGTTTGTATATTCTGTCTTAACTGTTAGGTATTCCGGCTCGCCTGAAAGTTCTTTTGATTATGATATTAAAAGGATATCGGAGAGTTCGTTTGAAGAATATTTGAGAGAAAAAGAAGAAGGGGAACTATCAGATGCGTTTTGGAATGCCGCTTTGCCACAAAGGTTAAATACTTCTAGCCTTGCAGGTCCTTATTTCCATGTATTTATTGCTGCTCAGATTAAAGCTAACGACAAAGGTTTTCTATCAAGCGATATATCTGTGCAATCTCTGGTTGAAAACAGAGGTGACATACATCATATCTTTTCAAGGGATTATTTAAAAAAGCGGGGATTGGAACAAAGTAAATACAACCAAATAGCCAATTATGTATATATACAATCAGAGATAAATATCAAGGTAGGCAACAAGTCTCCAAAAGAATATTTTGATCTGATAAAATCTCAAACAATAGAATCTGAAAACTTGATAAGCGGTATTTCATCTGAAAAGGAATTATTAGAAAATCTACGCATGCACTGTATCCCAGCCGAAGTACAAGACATGGAATTTGAGGATTATGATAATTTCTTGGAAATACGCCGCAAACTGATGGCGCAGAAGATAAAAGAATATTATTGGTCTTTATAGCATTCCGTAGCCAAAGTTCCACTAAATCTCTTCCAACCCCAACTCCCTCAAAAATTCATTATGACGTGCTGTATTTTCTTTAATGGCTTCGTTAACCAAAGCTAATTCCCGGTTGACTTCCCGCAGGTCTATTTCCGGTTCCGGGAGGGCAGTGCTGACATAGCGGGAGATGTTCAGATTGAAGTCGTTCTTCTCAATCTCTTCCATGGACACCTTGCGGGAGTAGCGCTCACGGTCTTCCCGGTGCTTGTAGGTGTTCACGATGTCCTGAATGTGCAGTTGCGACAAAGTGTTCTGGCGTTTGTTTTTCTCAAAATGCTCGCTGGCGTTGATGAACAATACGTTGTCGTGTTTCTTGCATTTCTTCAAGACCAAGATGCAGACCGGTATGCCGGTAGAGTAGAAGAGGTTGGCCGGTAAACCGATGACAGTATCTATGTGGTTATCCCGCAACAATTTTGTTCTGATACGTGCTTCTGCTCCTCCTCGGAACAGCACCCCGTGTGGCAGGATAATGGCCATGGTACCTTCTTCCGAAAGGAAATGGAACCCATGCAGCAGGAAGGCAAAATCGGCGGCTGATCGGGGCGCCAGTCCGTAGCTTTTAAATCGAAAATCCTCTGCTAGTGTATCGTTGTGATCCCACTTCAGACTGAAAGGTGGATTGGCTACTACAGCATCGAATTCCATCTTCTTCCCGGGATTCATTTCGTTAAACAGATTCCATTGGTTGAGTAACGTATCGCCGTGGAAAATTTCGAACTCCGTATCTTTCATGCCGTGCAGGAGCATGTTCATGCGCGCCAGGTTGTACGTGGTGATGTTTTTTTCCTGTCCGTACAACTTGCCGATGGTGCCGTTGCTCTCTTTGACTCTCTTTCTGACGTTCAACAGCAACGATCCGGACCCGCAGGCAAAGTCCAGCACGTTGTCCAGCTGGTCTTTCTTGCCTGTAGTGGGATCATGGGCATCAAGCGTGACAATTTCCGAGAGGATGGTGGATAGCTGCTGTGGCGTATAAAACTCACCGGCCTTTTTGCCTGATCCGGCCGCAAACTGACCAATCAGGTATTCGTAGGCATCGCCTAAGGTGTCACTGTCGGTGGAAAAATCAGCAATCCCCTCCGCTATCTTTTGGATGATTTCGCAAAGTTTCTTGTTTCTTTCTACCGCTGTCTTGCCGAGTTTTTCCGAGTTGAGGTTGATTTCCGAGAACAGCCCCTGGAAGGCGCTTTCGAAGGATTCGTTTTCAATGTACCGGAAGCCCGCCTCCAGTGTAATTAGCAAGTCGTTATTCTGGGTGCGCGCCATTTCCGAGATGTTACTCCACAGATAATCGGGTTTGATGACATAGTGCACCTTGCGGCGCATCTGCTTTTCAAACTCCACCACATCGTTCGGGTTCTCCCTGTACCAGAGCTCCAGAGGTGTCTGTGTTTCCTGCGTGGGAAAATCCCTGCCGAGTTCTTTCTTTGCCGATTCTTCGTAATTGAAAGATAAATACCGCAGAAACAAAAACGACAGCATGTAATCGCGAAAATCGTCGGCATTCATAGCTCCTCGTAGCGCATCCGCTATGTTCCACAGGGTTTTGCCCAATTGTTGTTGCTCCTTTTGTGTCATATATAAATAAAAGATTAATCGTTCATAATCGGAAACAGCTTCTGCATCAGCCCTTTCTTATGCAGTTGCAACTGCTCAATCCGCTGCTCCTCGGCTTCAATCAGATTGTCCAGGCTGGAAAGGCAGTCAGCGATTTTTTGTTGTTCAGCTAAAGTATTTGGTATTATTAGTTTAATTGTCTTCAATATATCTAACCCTATTCTTTTTCTTGTAGATCCTGTGGATTTTTCTTCTATCGAGTCTCTAATTCTCTTTGAGTTTATTAACGAAAAAATAAAATATTTTTTATAAAAATCCTCATCAACGACAAGCCTAATTCCATCTGAAGCCATTAAACCTCTATCTAAAGAATCTGGTATAATACAAGCACGTCCTACTGGATCTCCCATTTTTGATAGAATTATGTCTCCAGCATATATATTACAGCTTAATAATTCATTTGCCTTTTCTAATGATGTAAATATTTTATAGTCATCATTAAATTTGCCATCACCAATATTCTGCAGTTGAATTATTCGAATACCACTATCCGTATAATCATTAGTTTTAAGATTAGATCCAAATGGTCCTCCAGTAAAGCTCCACTTTACATTTTTATTAGCAATATCTATCAGTTTTTTATGGTTCCACTCCCCATCCCCCTTAAACTCCGGGAACCGTAGGCGCGGTATTTTTTCTCCTTCTTGCGGAAACAATTGCTGCATCAATCCCTTTTTATGTTCTTGCAGCAGTTCTAGCCGCTTGCTGTGCCCGTCAATAACGGTGTTCAAATTAGAGAGGCAATCGGCGATTTTTTGTTGTTCTGCTAATTCAGGAATCGGAATTTGTATTTGACTCATTACCCCATTCATTAACTTAGGGTTACCAACATATGAAACATGTTTCTTAGCAACTGAGTTTATTAATTCCGAAACACACTTATTTGCATACCCCTCTTTATTGATTAATACACCACAAACATTCGTACAATAGAATTTCCCCTTACGATAATTTACATCTCCTGCGTTAGCACCATCAGTAGTCCATGTAATCGAGTTTTCATATAAATAATTTTTATAGAAGCCTGCAAGACCGTTGTTTCTTGTTTGAGATGAATATACAGGATACGGGTAAATCTCGTTCTGATGTTCAGATAATAAGTGCATGGCTAGAACATAGCCACGGGTGACCTCAAAGATTTCACCAACTTTTTTAATTATCCACTCCCCTTCAAACCCCGGAAACCTCAATTCAGGCACCAATGCTTTTGTATCTTTATTCATAGCTTCTTCCTTTCTTTACTCATATGCTGCCAGACCGCTGATTTCTCTTCCTTCGGCCAGTTTTTTCAGCTGGGGTAGCAGATCGGCCATGAGTTGCAGTTCTTTTGTTTTGCGTTCTTTCCAGCTTAGGTCGAGTGGGGCAAGCAGGTCTGTCAGGGCTTCTCCGTCAAAAATCATGCGGGTCATGATGCGGTCGATAAACGTTTGCAGGTTTTCGTTTGGTATGTCGTACCTATAGGCAATAGCTGCTATTTGTTTGTGGTACTTTTCTGCCTTGAACTGTAGGAATCCGTCATGGAGTGCCTCGGTATCCTGTCCTTTTTCCCAATCCAGGCCGTTGATGTATTCCACTAGGTCATCTTCCTGGTCCATAAAGTTGGAGTTGGAACGGAGTAGGGCAATGACCTGGGATTTGGTCATGCTTTGTTTGGCTGGTTTTCTCTGAGTGCTGTCAGCAATCAAGCTCATGATATAGTCGTAATCTATGATTGCCGAGGCAAAGAGCACGAACTCAAAGTCCAGCTGTTGTACGTTCTCTGGAGCTTTGTTGCCCTCTTTTTGCTGTATTTCTCGCAGCATTTTGGCCGTTTCTATGTAGGAACTTCTGAACTCCTGCAGCGTTATTTCCGGCAGGATGGCATTGATTTCTGCCTGTTGTTCTTCAGTGATGTCAGTGTACTGGTCCAACTGTGTTTTATATCGTTGTACCTCCTTGAAATTCTTGACAAAGGTGATGCGGGCAGCATCGCCGCGCAGGTTGTAGACTTCCTGCGGTTCATTGCGCAGATGGTGGTGCTGCATGAAATCTCCCAAGGCCTGTACGGCTTCTTTGTATTTTTCTATGACTACCGGAGCCGGGTCCACCAGCCATATTTCTTTGGCCCGTTCGCTTTCTTCTCCGGAAAATAGGGCAATGGCCTGATTGACGGTGTCTTGTTGTGAGCGGAAGTCCAGGATGTTGCCGTAGGGTTTGGTGTCGTTGAGGATGCGGTTTGTCCGGGAAAAAGCTTGGATCAAGCCGTGGTGCTTCAAGTTTTTGTCTACGTATATTGTGTTCAGGTATTTGCTGTCAAAGCCGGTCAGCAACATATCTACCACAATGGTGATATCTATCTTTTGCTCTCTAGGAAGGTCTTTGTTGCTCCATTGTTGGTCTTTGATGCGTTTTTGTATGTCCTGATAATAGAGGTCAAAGAAAAATACTTCGTGGTTGGTACCATACAATTTGTTGTAATCTTTGATAATTTCTTTGAGAGCGGCCTTCTTTTTCTCCGGCTCTTTTTTGTTGTCTTCTCGTTCTTGTGCCAGATCTTCCTGAATTTGCCGGATGTCTTTATCACCGTTGGCCGGAGGTGAGAATACACAGGCTACTTGCAACGGTACAAAATTGGGATCTTCGGCTATTTTGCGCTTTTGTACTTCTTTGAACAGTTGGTAGTATTCTATGGCATTGTTGATGGATGCTGTAGCTAGCAAAGCATTGTATTTTCGATAGTTGGTAGCGGCGTTGTGCTTGTCCAGGATGGCTTCTACTACGGCTTGTTGCGTTATGGCCTCTCCCGGTTTGGTGTTTTCCAACCCTTTGCCTTTATAGTAGTCTACGTGGAAACGTAGCACGTTTTTGTCTTCAATGGCATGCGTTATTGTGTAGGCGTGGAGCTGTTTTTCAAAAACATCACTGGTGGTCACGTAGGAAGCGTACTCTCCTTCGCGGATGCTGTACGTGGCGTTTTCCTCAAAAATTGGGGTGCCGGTAAAACCGAATAATTGTGCCTTAGGGAAGAACTCTTTGATGGCTTTGTGGTTCTCGCCAAATTGCGAGCGGTGGCACTCATCAAAAATAAAGACTACCCGCTTGTCTTTCAGCACTTTTAATCGCTCTTTATGGTTCTTCTTGTTGGTATCGTCAAGGGCTAAGCCTAGTTTTTGGATGGTGGTGACAATCACCTTGTTTGCGTAATCGGTAGAGAGGAGTCGTTGGACCAACATGTCTGTGTTGGTATTTTCTTCTACGCTGCCTTCCTGAAATTTATTGAACTCTTCTCTGGTTTGCCTGTCCAAATCTTTGCGGTCTACTACAAACAAGCATTTTTCTATCAGGGGGTTGTCCTTCATTAAGGTCGAGGCTTTGAATGAAGTGAGCGTTTTGCCGCTTCCCGTCGTATGCCAGATGTAGCCGTTGCCTCGGTTTTGGTTGATGCAGTCTAGGATAGCTTTGACAGCGTATATCTGGTAGGGCCGCATGATCAGAATCTTTTGTTCGCTTTCCACAAGAACCATGTACTTGCTAATCATCTCTCCCAAGGTGCATTTAGAGAGAAACTTGTTGGCAAAGGGATCGATATGGGTAATCTTCCTGTTGTCTTCGTCGGCCAACTGGTATACAGGCAGGTATTTTTCGTCGGCATCGAAGGCAAAATGACGATCCCTGTTGTTGGCAAAATAACGTGTGTCTATTCTGTTGCTGACAATAAAGAGTTGCATGAAACAGAGTAAGGTATTCTTGTAGCCGTTCCCCGGAGTGTTCTTGTAGTCTACAATTTGCTGCATGGCCTTCCGCGGCGAAATATCTCCTCTTTTTAGCTCTATCTGCACTACCGGTATTCCGTTAATCAGGAGTATGACATCGTATCGGTGGTGGCTGCTTTCTGTGTTGATACGCAATTGATTGATGACTTCATACTCGTTCTTACACCAGTCTTTGATGTTCACCAGGGTATAATGCAGCGGCGTTCCATCTTCCCGTTGGAAATACTGTTGTTCACGTAATTTCTTTGACGCGGCAAACACATCTGGCGTGATGATTTCATCCCGGAGTCTGAGAAATTCGTTTTGGGTAAGTGTTACTTTGTTGAGGGCTTCAAATTTGGCTTTGAAGTTTTGTTCCAAGGAACTACGGTCCACAATATCGGGCCTGTACACATACTTCAACCGCACCAGCTGTTCAATCAGTTCCTGTTCTATTTGGCTTTCTTTAATCATAGTGAAACTATGTTTTTTGTGCGTTAGACTCTCAAATATAAAGAATTCGACTCAGAAACTACTGAACAAGATGATATTTAGTTTCAAAATGAGCCAAGTGATAATAAAAATAAAATGAAAAAACTGCAGGTTGTCTTAAAATTTGTAGCATAAAGTTTTATTATACAACAATAGGTTGTTTTATAATAAAACAGGCGCTATATTTGCACCGGCACTGAACAACTAATAGAAATTATGAAAAAACATTTGTCGCAAAGGCAGATAGGAGAGAGGATTACTAAGCTACGTAACATAAAAGGCCTCTCACAGGAAGAATTGGCAAAAAATATTAAGATGTCACGTCCTTCGTTAACACAAATAGAATTGGGAAATAGGCAAGTCAGCTTTATTGAATTGCAGAAAATAGCGCATGCCTTACATTTCACATTAGATGATTTTGTGTCTGATAGCTTTTTTGAAAAATTGGAGGCAGTTGATTTTGGAGATGTAGAGCAACCGGAAACAGAAATACGTGTTTCAACTCCTGAACTTCAAGTCAATAAGTTTAAGAATGTGTTGTTGTATATTTTGGAACGTTGTGCAGGGAAACCTAATGTGGGAGAAACAGTCCTGTACAAACTGCTTTATTTTTCTGACTTTAATTACTATGAGTTGTATGAGGAGCATTTAACAGGTGCCACGTACCGCAGGCTAAATTACGGTCCTGTTCCACAGCATTTAGAAAATGCACTGTTTCATATGACAGAAGAGGGACAGTTGCAAAGAGTTAAGACAACCTATCACGGATACTCACAAATACGTTATTTACCGTTGGTTAAGGCAGATCTAAGTATTCTTAAGGCCAATGAAAAAGAAGTAATAGACAAGGTGATTGAGCAAATGAGTGATTGGAGCGCCACCAAGATTAGCGAATATGTGCATAAAGACATACCCTGGTTGGCTTCAGACGAAGGTGAAGTGATAGACTATGAATTGGCATTTTACAGAGAAGTTCCATTTTCCGTAAGAAATTATGAAGAGTAAAGTGAAGAGTGATGCGATTTGAAGAACAAAAAATCATCTTTATTGAACTTTTTCATAAGAATTCTAAGGAGAATCTAGATCAAGATCGGATTACTAGAAATTTTAAGTAAACAGAGTAGTAAGTGCCGGCTTCGTGCTTTGGTGTTTTACCATATTAAAGTAAAGTTGTCTATAATTAGAGTTATGTATAACTTTAGATGATTAGAAACAATTAACCTCTTACAAAATGAAACAAATACTATTGATTTGTGCTGTGGTACTCCTTGCTTCTTGCAGTAAATTGGGAGTAGGCACTTTTTCGATTAAAAATGAATACGATAAAGAGTTGGTTTATGTAAGTATTACTCAATATGATGAGGGTGGTAGCAACCTTGGAAAAATAAATGCTGATGCTGTACCTGCCAATTCAAAATCTCCAAAATTTACGCCTGTATATGGTACTGATAAAATAATAGTAACTGTCCTTGTGTCCGGTAAAATCTTGCCTATAGTAAGTAATCTAATAAAGTTAAAACCGATAGGTAATACCGTTCTTGTTGTTAGTAATGAGAAAATAGTAGCTCAGTAAAAACAGCTAAGGAGAGATCAGATCAAAATTCAGAAAACCGTATAGGCCAAAAACAATTGCGGCTATCAGTAATAGTAACAGCCAATTTCTGTTTGTTGCTAGTGTTGTCATAATAAATGTATAAGATTCATTACTACCACCATCTTGATACATTGTACGGCATCATGTGGTAATGGATTTCGCGGGGTAACCGTTTGGCGGCTTCCATGGCCACTTCCATACGTAAAACGTCAATGTGCTTTTGGTGGTCAAATTGTTTGAGCACCAAATTCCATTCTCTGTTGTCTTTTTCCTTGACCCAGGCTTTTACCTCGGCCCCTATGGCCCTGGCTGATTGGGCGTACGGAGTACCTTCCGGGATTTGTCCCAGGTAGTAGGCTGTTTCTTCCACGTTCCTGGCGGCCCACGCTCCTCGGGCTTTGCCTAAGATCTCTTTGTACCGTAGGTCTTCAATCTGGGCAATCATGGATTGAGCTTGCTCAAAACATTTTGATCCCGGGATGATGGTAGCGAGCGTAAAAGCTGCTTCTTCGTATTGATTGAGCGATTGGAATGTTTTGGCTGCAGACATGATTTTGTCGCACTCAAAATTGATTTTGGCTTCGTAAATGGTAGTGATCAAATCCATGCTGGACATGTAACATTCGCGGCATACTGTAGGTACGGAACTGAGCAACAGCAGAGCTCTGTCAAATTCATGACGCGAGGCCAATGTCTGGGCTTCCTTTTGAATATAAGGACATTGCGTATTGTAGTACTCAATGATTTTCCGTTTGCCTTTTTCTACAAAGTCTTGAAATCCCTGGTCTGTACGTATGGAACGGATGGCATTTGTATAGGCTCTTTGTGGTGAATTGCCTACGCCTTTTACTTGCACCGTTTTGATAGAGTAGAGTACTCCGTCGTACCCGTCTCCTATGTAAAAGTTCACTCCCAGTGTCAAGGCATGCATGGGCGGCATGGTGGCCGTCACTTCTTCTTGCAACAAATTGATATAGGAGGTAATGATGAAACGGGAGTGCACGCCTCCGCCCAGACCGTTGCTTACCACAATGTTCTGCATCTTTGACATCAGCAGAGATTTTACGGCTTCTGAGTGGTAATCTTCCGTATCCGGCAGGTACGATGTAATCTCTATCATACCCAAATCATCCAATTCACCCAATACGTTTTGTGCAAACGCACCTTGGGCAAAAAAGACGGCAGCTATAAGTAGTATTGTTTTTTTCATGATCATCTTTCTCCTATGATTACCGTGGCTTGTCCCAGACCTCTCATGACAACGCGCGAGTCTATGGAATAGTTTCTGCGCAGGAAGGTGGACAGGTTCCGTGACCACGTTCTGGTATCTAAAGCTCTGTCATTCAGGTATAGTGGAATACGAACCTGCTCAAAGGTCATGACGTTCTCCGTGGCGTTCGACAGGCTGAACCTTCCCTGAATGGTGTTGTCGTATACCCAATCTTCTATGATATCGGATAAATACTCTCCATTATAATCCGAGTCCAAGTCTCCGTCAAACGAGTCAAAAACGGCTATACGCAGGGCCACTTCTCTGCCGTAGGTGAACATGTCGTCAAAATGGTCTTGCAGCCGGTTGTTGAAATTATCCAAGTTGGCAAGAACGGCTGTTTCCAGCAGTACCGGTACGGTAGCGGATGCATTTTCAGGTCCTGTTCCCACGCTCTCTGCCACTTGTTTGTTCGTATAGGCATCTAAGGCTCTTAAAATAAACGATACGGATTGGAAGGGACCGCGTACGTTGACGCTCCAAGTCAATTCCATGATGATATCTGCACTGGCTACCCGGCGTAGTTGATCCAAGGGAGATTCCCTCAATTCCGCACCGCTCCGGCTGGTGGTCACCATATCTTCTGCAGTCAGGTTTTTTACACTTTGCAAAGTGGCTTCCAAGTCTTTTAGGGGAAACCCGCGTTCTCCCATCATTCCGGCTATTTTGGCAATGACCAGCTTCAGCTCTGTACTTTTGGCCATGGCCAAATCGTAATCGGGCATGATTTGTTTACGCCCTTGCGCGTCGTATTCGTAAGTAAACCCGTTTTGGTCGCACCAGTTTAAGCTGGGTACCACCATGATGGTGGGCTTTTTGGCTTGAGCATAACTTGCTGTTGCCGATCCTACAACAAAGAGAAGAGCCAAAAAAAATGAAACCTGTATATGTCTGTTCTTTTTGAAAATCATAATCACATTGTTTTATTTAAAATCCGGCTCCCAGGCCTCTAACAAGACCGGCTTGTTCCAGGTATTTCCGTAAGTCGTTCTTATGTACTGATACTACTACGCCCACTTTGTATTCGTTCCGTTTTATTCTAATGACATCTTGTGGGTCCACACTGCCATCACCGGAAATGGTCACAAAATTTAGGTAGTATTTGTTGCTGAAAAACTCTTCAAAAAACTGGCGTTGAGATGCAGACAGGTCGTATTCTCTTACCATGGGTCGAGAACTATCTGAACCCGGAATGCCTTTAAAAATTACGGCCTTTACGGCGTCAGGTTTGGCATTTTCCAAAGCCGTTTCGTAGTTTTTTCCGTAGGAGAATATTTTAAATAAGGTAGTTCCTTCCAAACCGGTCCGTACGAACTGGACCTCGTAATTGCCAACGGTAAAATCTTCTTTTTGTTTCTTTTTTCTTTGTGCCGTTGCAGGCGTGGCTGTCAATCCGACCAAAAAGGCAACAGCCAAAATTATTCTAATTGTCTTCATAATAACTGTTTACAAATCGTCTTATGTTGTTAGGATGTACTTTCAATAAAATAGTAGCTTGTTTTTGCTTTTGTTTTCTGCGTCCAATCCGACCTTCCACTTCTTTGGAGTGTTGTGTGATGTACTGTTTGCTCTTAATAATGGAAGACAAGATGGCCTGGTCTGATTGTTCATACATTCTCAACGCTTTAGGAGTAGTCAGCAAAGGGGTGATGTTGACCGTCCCTCTGTATCCGTAGCGTATGAGTTCGTCTACAAGCTTCATCTTGGCGTTGTCTTTCATAGACCTATGGCCTTGTCCGCGGGAGCTGACTTCAAAGATTTCCCACCCACCCATTTCTGAATGGATGTGTGTGGTTTTACTCTCAATGGCTCCGTGGCTCATCTGTACGGTTTTACACGAGAACAGCAGAGCCAGGCTTACGAGTGTTATTGCAATGTGTTTGATTTTCATAATTATATCTTTTAAAATCCATATACTCTAAGACCTGCAGATATATATATTCCGGTCAGAGCTGCATTGTCAAAGAACCAAAATATCCTGGGACCGGCATGCACTTGGAAGTATTTTCCAAAATTGATTCCACCTTTAACCCCTAAAACAACACCTGCGCTTTTTAAATCTTCCGATTTGTATGCGTAGCCAAATCCTGCTGACGGAGCTAATGAAAACCAGTTCAGTTGCAGGTCTTGTTTAAACTCGACTGCTGCCAAAAACATATTGCTGTAAGAGAATGTTGACGCTACGCCCAAACTGATCAGAGCCCGGCTACCTTTCCACATGCGAGTAATCTGCTCTGCCGTTAAGAAGATATACGATCCTGTGTGTGCATCTGCCGTAAATCCTATACCGGCGTCTACACCCACCATCAGCCCAAATTCCGGTTCTTCCGTCAAGTTCATACCTCTTGTAATCTTCTTTGACGGAGCTTTATAGAAGATGGACATATCTGACTCTCCTGTTGCTACGTGTCTGTTATCAATTATGTTTTTGGCACGAACAAAACCTACTCTCTTCTCTTTTACTTCTCCCGATCTGTCTTGTGTAAATTCCGTTACCTTAAACAAATGGTCCATCTTCAAGCCTTCTTTTCTTCCAATTTTGGCTCCGATGGGCGAGGCGGAAAAGACCGGGGTTTTTACTTTCAACGACTCTTCTTTGCTTTCTGTACTGATTAAGGTATTGGCGACAATGGTATTGAGTGTTTCCACCTGGATGTCTCCCGTAGTTTTCTTTTCTTCTGATACACGTTCAGTTCCTTGGGCAGTATGCACATGCCTTATGGGGAAATCGTAGTTCATGAAATAATCCAACTTTTCCCTGTCAAAGCCTTCCCACCAAAACAATTCCCAGAAACCGCTTTGGAGCAGTTCTGCCAAGTCAATATGAAAGACAGACGCTTTATATGCCGTCTTGTAGTCGTTCTCTTTTGTTTCCTTATTATACTCTTTTTCAAAAGAGTAGGGTGTTACTACCATGAAGTAGACCCGTTCCAGCATGGTTTCCAGACCGTATTGCTGCAGTAGAGAGACGCCTTCTTTCGCGCTTTGAGAAATCAGAAAATCGCGGTCTGTAGCGTTGTATACTCCTCTTTGAGCCAATTCCTCTATGGTAGGTACTCCGTTTTCATCCAACAGGATCTTGGCCAATATTTTGTTGGCTACCTTTTGTTCTTTCAATGCCGTTTCCAACAGAGACAAAATGGACTCCTCAAACGGAGGAGCGCTTTTGTTTAACTTGATAACATTGTCAGGTATGGTATTGTCATCGTACTTATCCGGCACTTCAATCTTGTCGTATATGTTTTTGGTGTAAGACGTGGCCGGGAAGAATTCGGCATAATGAAACGAAAGGCTGTTTCTGTTGTAGCTTGAAGTACTGATTTGCGAAGTCTGCGCACTTAAGACAACAGTACCCACAAGAATAAAGAAAAACGTCAATGCGTGTTTGATAGCTTTTTCCATATAGAGTCATTTTTAGATAGTAACGTAAAAGTAGACAAAAGATACAATTAACACAACATTACGCCGTTCCGTGCCACTTACTACCCTCGGGCAAAAGGGCTGTTTTTCGTGTTTTCCGGGGAAGGTAGTAAGTAGCGGTTTTTGGGCCGAGGGGTTAACAGGCTGCTTATCTGGTTGTTGCAGCGTCATGTTTTGCAGAGTCACTTACTACCCTCGGGCAAAAGTGCGGTTTTTGGTGTTTTCCGGGGAGGGTAGTAAGTAGCGGTTTTTGGGCCGAGGGGTTAACAGGCTGCTTATCTGGTTGTTGCAGCGTCATGTTTTGCAGAGTCACTTACTACCCTCGGGCAAAAGTGCGGTTTTTGGTGTTTTCCGGGGAGGGTAGTAAGTAGCGGTTTTTGGGCCGAGGGGTTAACAGGCTGCTTGTCTGGTTGTTGCAGCGTCATGTTCTGCGGAGTCACTTACTACCCTCGGGCAAAAGGGCTGTTTTTGGTGTTTTCCGGGGGAGGTAGTAAGTAGCGGTTTTTGGGCCGAGGGGTTAACAGGCTGCTTGTCTGGTTGTTGCAGCGTCATGTTTTGCAGAGTCACTTACTACCCTCGGGTAAAAGGGCGATTTTTGGTGTTTTCCGGGGAGGTTAGGATTGTAGTAAGGCACCGGTTCTCTGAAATGATTTTTTATGTTAAATTTGAGAAAAACAAATACTTATGGAATCAAATGAAATAGTATTCGGCCCGGAATTGTTTTTCTTCTATGTGCTTTTTCATGCGCTTGGTATTGGAGTGCTAACTTTAATCATTTGGGGAGTATTGGAAGTGGTGAGCCTCTTTAATTAAAAGGGACAAAGCGGACCAAGAAACGTACACAAAGTGTAAAGCAAAAAGATAATTGTGGCTATTTTAAACGCTAGCTGCAAGTTTTCGTATATTGCTAAAGTTCTCATATAAGTTTATTTAAGTAATTTTCTAAAGATACATTTTTTTTCTTCAGCCATCCGGCTCTTTTTCTTTATCTTCGTACCTGTTTACCATTTACGAACCATTCAACTGTATTATGAAACATTCTAAACGTTTATTTTTAATACTTGCCGTGTGTGTTTTGGCAGGTGTAAATCCTTTGTACGCACAAGGCTATGAAACGCCTCCCAAAGAAGTAGCCGATTTGATTCTGGCGCCGGCTACGCCAAGTATTTCTTTCAGTTCTGTCAAAGACCGGTTTCTGATTGTCCACAGGGACAACATCCCTAGTATTGCTGATTTGGCGCAGGAAGAGTTGCGGCTGGCCGGTACGCGCGTGTTGGCGGCAACAAACGGACCCAAAAACAACAACAAGATTGTGGGGATGGAAATGAAGGCGTTGCCCGGTAAAAAAGGCATTGCGGAAGGACCTGTTACGGGTTTTCCGGAAGACGTGAGCATCATTACGTATTCTTGGTCACCCGATGGCAAGAAAATAGTGGCTGCCGTTGAAGAGGAAGACGGCATTCGCTTGTGGCTGGTTAATACGGACAATTTGCAAGCGGCTCGACTGAGCGATCGCAAACTGAACATGTTCTTTGGCATGGGATCGTACCGCTGGGCACCCGATTCCCAATCGCTGCTGGCGTTGTTTGTCCCGGAAGACCGAGGGCCGCAGCCGGTGGAAAACGTGCGTGAAGTAGCCCCTGTGATACAGGAGAGCGACGGACGGAAAAACCCGGTGCGCACGTACCAAGACTTGCTTTCGGACGAGTTTACAGAGCGCCAGTTCGACTACTACGCCACCTCGGCTTTGGGCTTTATAGACGTATCTTCAGGAGAGGTGCGGATGTTGGGCAAAGAGGGCATTTTCACCGGCACATCGTTTTCACCAGATGGTCGGTATCTGATGGTTACCAGCTTGCACCGCCCGTATTCCTATGTGGTGACGCACAGCAATTTTCCCAAGCTGATAGAGATCTGGGATATGGAAGGAAATCTGGTGAAGGAGCTGAATCGTACGCCGTTGAGAGAATTTGTGTACGCCGGAGTCAATTCGGCATCGCCCCATTTGCGTTCTCTTGCTTGGAGGCCCGACAAGCCGGCGGCCGTCTATTGGATTGAACCGTTGGACGGAGGAAATGGACGTACAAAAGTGGCTTATAGAGACCGGCTTATGTGCCTGGAGGCACCGTTTGACAGCCAGGCGGAAGAGTTGTATAAGAGCGTCAAGAGGATGGGACGTATTTTGTGGGGAGATGCCACCAATGCTTTCATTACGGAATACGACCGCTCGGTAAGGCAGAACGTGTGCTATCATTACAACCCGCAAGAGAAGAAAACCGTTGGCGTGCTGTACGACGTCCATACGGAAGACTTGTACGGAGCACCCGGCAATTTGATAACGAGTGAGAATGCGTTGGGCAGAAATGTGGTGTATTCTCCCGACAACTACAAAACGGTGTATTTCAGCGGACCGGGGAATTCTCCGCGCGGTGCGTATCCGTTTATAGACGTGCATACGTTGGCTACAGGAAAAAAACAACGCATCTGGCAAGCACAAGATCCGTATTATGAAACGCCCACGGCTTACCTGGATTTGGCAGCCGGAACGTTCATAGCTCGGCGCGAATCAAATACCCAGGCACCTAACTACTACTTGGTGCAGTTGAGAAAAAGCAAACGAGCCGAGCAGGGAGCCCGTTTTACGCAGTTGACCTCTTTTGCCGACCCGTATCCTTCCATGCAAGGCGTGACGAAAGAAGTAGTGCAATATACGCGTGCAGATGGGGTGCAACTGAGCGGAACGCTGTACCTACCGGCCGGTTACAAGAAAGAAGACGGACCGCTGCCGGCCTTTATCTGGGCGTATCCTACCGAGTACAAAAGCAGTGCGAATGCCGGCCAACGGAGCGATGCCCCCAATCAATTCACTCGCTACACGCGCACCTCGCCCATCATGTGGGTAGCTTTGGGCTATGCTGTGTTGAACAACGCTTCTTTTCCCATCATTGGAGAAGGCGATAAGGAGCCCAACGACACGTATGTGGAACAGTTGGTAGCCAATGCCCAAGCTGCTGTGGACGTGTTGGTGGATATGGGTGTGGCCGATAAAAATCGCATTGCTGTGGGCGGTCATTCCTACGGAGCCTTTATGACGGCCAACTTGCTGGCTAATTGCGATTTATTTGCCGCCGGGATTGCTCGTAGCGGAGCGTACAACAGGACGTTGACACCGTTTGGTTTCCAGAACGAGACGAGGACTTTCTGGGAAGCTCCGGAAGTGTATCTGGACATGTCGCCTTTTATGCATGCCCATAAATTGAAAACGCCCATTTTACTAATCCACGGACAAGCGGATAACAACTCAGGTACGTTTACCATGCAAAGCGAACGGCTCTTTAGTGCCTTAAAAGGCAATGGAGGCATTGCCCGATTGGTACTCCTACCGTATGAGAGTCATGGCTATGCAGCTAAAGAATCGTTACTGCACCAAGCATGGGAAACGTGGGTGTGGATGGAAAAATACGTGAAAAACAGAGAGGATTAACTCCATAGAAAAGTGGCCTCCTATTGGAAGGGGGCTGCTTTTTCCAAAGAATCTACAGCACGAATACTGGGGTCAAATTCTCCCGGTTTGCTAAAATCAGGGGTTTTATTATTGTCCTCCGGATCTTCCGGGCGCAAACAACCGGTAAAGGCTGTAATTGACACAAACATTATGAGTAGAAAAGATTTTTTCATATTTGCAAATATACAAAAATTGGCAGAATGAAAAGGTTGCAAAAATACGGCATAGATGGTTTTGTCCTGGCGTTGGTCGGATCAATCGTACTGGCGTATTTTTTGCCGCAGCCCGGTGTGTACCAAGGG